>Ga0247722_10001020_pt1 | contig 15961 bp, 14 predicted proteins | sample MSEWelMarce3H_FC_FD_189094 | JGI IMG/M metagenome (GOLD analysis project Ga0247722, IMG submission 189094) | Subsurface sediment microbial communities from gas well in West Virginia, United States - MSEEL Well Study Marcellus 3H_FC | ecosystem: Environmental > Terrestrial > Deep subsurface >... | reverse complement strand
GGGTTATTGACTACCTTGTCGGCGGCGTCATCGAAGACCCATATGTTCTCATCGACGTTTTCAATGGAGCCGATATACGTGTCGGGGTTGTCGAGGATGTGCTGCTTGTCGGTTTTCTTTTGATATTGCTTTGATAACTCGGTATCGATTGCGGTGTTTTTTGCTGCTTGTGCTTTGCTAGACATTTTCTAATAATAATAGTTTGATTGGTAAATAATAATATTTTTTTGTATTTAATATTGTTGGAATTGTATAGTTCAATTTTATAAGGTGAGTCCTTTGGACTCGCCGACGGTCGGCCGCTTCGCGGCCTTTAAGCACCCGAAGGGTGCGACAGATAAGGTCGCTTCGCGGCCGACGGTTGGCGACTTCGTCGCCTTTAAGGTCGCGAATGTCGGTTAATTTATTGTGTCTCTATAATAAATTAAAGAATTGTCTTTATAATATATAAGAATGCCCCGAATTAAGCTCTCTGAACAATACCATGTCGAACGAGAAGAACTATGTAAAAAACTGATTGAAATTGTTGGAACCGAGTTTCTGCTATGCGAATTGGACGAAAACGTCGAGAAACAAGCCTCTATACTGGCGATGAAAGATGAGATTCAAAAGTGTTTTGCTGTGAGTTCCATCTCTGCTTTTAAACCGTCTTTGACCGATGTAAAGAGGGATTACTTAAATATTGTGCGGGGGATTTTGCGACAGCAGGGGTATATTTTTGTTGGGAGTAATTTTGTTTCAAAAACAGATGATAATATTTATAGAAAAACCATTAAGTATATAATATTTAGGAAATAATTTAGGCAATTTCGTAAAATTCCATTTTATTATCTTTAGGGATAATATATAAGAATGCCCGATCTCAAACAATCCTTTTCATTCGAAGAAACCCCCAGTATTAGAGCTCTCCACTTTTTGAACCACATGTCTTTCAATAAATTCAAAGGAATTTCAGCCAAAAAATGTAAAAACGAAGAAGACCGTTTCGACTGTTTTAATCGTATGAAAAACTATGTAAAAACCGCACTTGATAGCAAAGGTGTAATTAAATGTGAATATGGTTATTCATCATCTACGCCTCCTTTATTAGGAGGCAGATTATATTCAAACAAAAGTATTCAAGGCGTTGCTGTTGAAATCCGCGGGCTGCTATTCAAGCATACTACTGATCTTGATATTGTAAATTGTCAGCCAACTCTTCTGTTGTATTTATGTATTAAAAATAACATACCTTGTAAATATCTAAAAGAATATGTAGAAAACAGAGATGAAATCTTGGCTTCACTATCTTCAAATAAGGCTGAAGCAAAACATATTATTTTATGTTCTATGAACGATTCTAAAAAAATATATAGAGTAAACAACAATGAGTTTTTTCGTGATTTTGATAACGAAATGAAAGATATACAAAACACTATTACTTTTTTCCCGGAATATAAGCCATATAGAGATGCGGTTCCAGATGATAAACACTATAATGAAACTGGTTCTACAATAAATCGTATTCTATGTGGATTCGAAAATCAAATTATCCAGTGTTGTATTGAGATGATTCAGAAGACAACAAAATATACTATTAGCACGCTAATGTTTGACGGGTTTCTGCTTAACGGAGATCATTATAATAACCGACAATTATTAAGAGATCTTGAAATTTACATAGAATCACTTTTTCCAGGTATAAATATTAAGTTTTCTTATAAAAAACATGACGATTCTATTGTTATTCCGGATAATTTTGATTATAATGTTCTTAACACAACTTCACTTACTCCGGCTCAGCGTGATATGCTATTTGAACAAAATCATCATACTGCTGCAAAGGTTGTCGTTGAATTAATAGACGACGTGTATAAATGTGTTGATAAGAAAACCGATAATTGGGTTTGTTATAATAAACAAATATCTCTTTGGGAAACTGGTTGTTCCATAACACCCAAACCGCGTATTTATGATATTATCAACCAAGTTGTATATAATGCGGCGATTCAAGATAAAAATAAACAAGAAGCTCTTTGTATTATTGATGAGAACTGCGAAGAAGCCAAGAGTTTTAAGAAAAAAATGGACAACTACTTAAAATTTAAAAATAAAATTGGGAGCCTTTCATTTATAAATAGCGTTTATTCTTTTATAAAAGATGATTTGTATTGTGATGGCTTCCTCGATAAACTGAATAGAGAACTTTTTAATTTACCAATATTAAATAATCAAGTTATCAATTTGAAAACCAATGAAATCTATCCGAGAGAAAGGAATCACAATTTTTCTGTTATTTGTCCGGTTGAATACGACGAAAAAAATATGGGGTTTGCTCAAATATATTTTGAAACGCTTTTTCCAGATGCTTCTACGCGTAAATGTGTGTTGGACGCAATTAAATCATCTATGACTGGACTTCCCCTAAGAAACATTTTTATTTGGATTGGTATTGGATGTAATGGTAAGTCATTGTTATTAAAAATAATTCGTAAATTATTATCTGATTTTTGCGGGGTTGTTTCCAAGAACATTATAATAAATTCCAAATCCAATACTAATATTAGCAGTGAATTGGAGTCATTGTCCACATTGCGGTTTGCGCAAATAAGTGAATTGTCTGATACTGATTCACTGAACGATACGCGTATAAAGGAGTTTACTGGCGACGGTATTATAAACTATAGAGGGCTGTTTCAAAAAGAGAAGAATATTGAGGTCACTGCTTCTGTTCATATTGCTACTAATAATATGCCTTCACTCAATTGCAGCGATCGTGCGTTATTGGCGCGTATTATTCCGATTCCATTCAAAGCCATGTTCGAACCAAATAGCGATTATGAAACATTGGTTATGAAAAATATAGGATCTATTTTTACATATATTGTGAAATATGGCGAGGTTAAAAAGTCGTTTATCATTGATAATATGAGCGAAGAAATTCAAGAATGCCGCAGGGAAAGTATCATAAAAAGGGACTTTCTAGTGTCGTTTGTTCAATCACATATTAAACCGTGTGCCGATTCTAGGTTGGCTTTTACCGATTTTATTGAACATTATGAGGCGTTTTTAACAAAAATAGACGAGGAGTGTTATTTGACGGATAAAAAAATCATGGGACTACTTCGAAAAATGGGTTTTGTTTTATTGAGGTCTAATAGTATTTATTATATTTTAAACATTGAAATTATTAATAGTCAGCCATTTCAGCCTTTATAATACTTGTATTATGTCACTTTATAACTTTTTATAAAAATAAACAAATAATTTATTTTTTTATTTTTTTTATTTTTTTCTCGTTTTTTTGGAAAACAGGGAGGGTCTATGCGATTAAGTGGCTAAAATGATTATTATTATTAATATTGTTAGCATTAAATGGTAATTTTTTCGATTATAAACAGTAGCCACTAGAAAGCCTTTTTTCAGTCATTTCAGTCATTTCAGTCATTTCAGTCATTTCAGTCATTTCAGTCATTTCAGTCATTTCAGTCATTTCAGTCATTATAAAACTTGTATTCTGTCACTTTATAAGTTTATTTTATAAAAAATAAACAAAATAATTTCTTTTTTTTTATTTTTTTCTCGTTTTTGTTGGAAAACAGGGAGGGTCTATTCGATTAAGTGCCTTTTCAATATATTTATTATAATAAATAATAAATAAACACCTATAATGAGTGTGTAAAAACAAAAAACAGAAAAGGCACATCAAAGGCATTTACAGGCGTATCAGGCATTTATTAAAAGTAATTCTATGTTTTTTATAAATGGAGTTTAATAACATCATTTATAAATTAAAGAATAGTCTCTACAATATTATAAAAAACAATAGAATGAACCATATAATATCTCTTGGAGCAATCAATAAATCGACGGGTGAATATGTTTATCCGAAAATCGCAAATAAAAAGGATGAATACGTTTGTCCTGAATGTAATAAGGATTTGATCTTATGTCGGGGTGAAATTCGGGTTCATCATTTTCGTCATAAAGTTGATAGTGTTAATCCTTGTAATAATTATAACAATCCAGGAGAAACCCAAATACATAGAGACGCCAAACTGTTAATGAAAAGTCTGTTGGAAAGAAAAATACCAATTTCATTTGTTAGGAATTGCGCGTCTTGTAAAAAGAATGAAGAATTTGAAATCCCTGAAATAAGTGAAACCTCAAAAATATTATTGGAACACAGGTTCGAATATAATGGTCCAAAAATCGCGGATGTTGCATATATTGATAATAACGAATTAGTATGCGTATTTGAAATATGTAATACACACAAAACGTGTAGTGATAATCGCCCGGAACCGTGGTTTGAAATTAATGCACTAACACTAATTGATGCGGTTTCTAATAGTAATGATACTAGTTTGTCTCAAATACAAATACAGTGTATAAGATGTGAAAAATGTGAGGATTGTGTTAATATAGAAATCAGAATAAGGGAACGTAATAAATTACATAATATATCAATATTTAATGAAAATAAAATAAACTCAAAAACACCGAATCAAAAGAAAAAAAATACAAGTATTTTAGAATTATTGAATAATAATATTATTATTGATGATATTAAAAGTGTTAGAGATACATATAATATTTATAGAATAGATATAACACACCCGTTATTTAATAATACTATTCATTATCATTTAAAACATAATCAACTTTATATGCACGAAAGAAAAAGATTATCATTTAAAGGTAATTATTCAATAAAAGATATCATTAGTTGGTATAATTCTAAAACTGAGTATTTCAAAAAATGTAGTTCGTGTAATTTTGTTTTATCAAAAGTTTGTAAAAAAACGCCGGATTTGGGTATGAATTTACAAAATTGTTTTCAAAAATATAAAATAAATGATTTATTTTGTAACAATAAAAGATGTAGCAATTCTTTAGAATATGGAAATTGTGAATATTGTAATGGGACTGGAAAAATAATTAATGATATATATTTAAATCGTAAGAACGAAGAATGTATGTTTTGTTGATTATTTAACAACCACTATTTAATTTTGATTTCGTTCGCGTAAGATTACATTTCTGACACAGTATTCTTAATAATGCGTTTTTGTAATGATAATCGACCCATTTGTTCTTAAAAACAGAATCAATTTCCAAAAAACATCTTCTATGCGTGATATCGTTCGTGTCTCCAAAATTATTCGGTATGTTTATTTTTTCATCTTCCATAATATTTATAAAATTATATGCTATTTCATCAAAATGAATAATGTGATCTACGTGTAATTTATCAGTGTTTCCACATAAAACACAAGGTCCTTCGTTGGACATTTTAAATTGATATATTTGATCATCAATGCTGCTTCTCATAGCAGACATCAAATTATATTTATCTCCTTTTATTTTTCCAGTTATTGCACATTTCCAAGATATATCAACCTCACTTGCGTCATTGTTAACAATCATAATTTTAAGAGCAGTTGCGTTTAATGTGTCTTTCATTATTTTTACATTAGACATGTTTTTCGTTTTAGAAATAAAATTGGGGTGTCGTTTTAATATTTCAAGCAGTGTAATGTAATGAGATGGATATATGTTTTTGATATCACTACAAATACCAATATCTTTATATATAGTATTTTTTACAAACGCTTCAAATTCGCCCTGTGTTTTATATATTTTTCCTAGAAATTCTATTGGTTTTCTTACCATTTTACAAATAATAATAAAATAACTATTATTTGTTTAATATTATATTAATAATATTTTTAATTTAACAACCTCACATTTTATTTACTACCCACTCTCTTATAGTTTTGAATCTTCCAACTCCATCTCACTATTTTTCATATACACACACTCAATATTGGTTGTGTAATAAATTTATAATACTATTATTTATTTTATATAAAGTGAGGAGTGAGGAGTGAGGACCTGTTTTTAGTTTAAATAAAAAACGTAAAAAAATAAATTGTAAAGTGCATTTTATTTTACACTTTACAATTTATTTTTATAAAAACACAAAGGGAACTAAAAACAGGTCATCACTCCTCACTCCTCACTTTAAAATACATCAAATGCGCATTTGACACATTTTTATAAAAAGGTTTTTTACTAAAGACGATACTCTACTTTATGCTGATGTGGTTTCGAAAAATTATTTTTTGAAAAAATGTGTTATTCTCACGCATATACATTTATATTTTATACAAGCAGTGCATAATAGTTTTTTGTATTGATTCAATACAAATTTGGGGTTATTACATTTACAATAATTTATATTACATCCACCACATCTTTTATCTTGTTCAAAAAAAAATCGAATTCTTTCTTTTTCTTTTTCTATTAGTTCTTTTTCTTTTTTTCGTTCAAATTCTCGTTTTCTATCTCTCTCTTTTCTTTCAATTTCTCTTTCTTCTTCAATCCTTCTTATTCTTTCTTCTTCGATCATTTTCATTAACATTTTTTTTTCAATTGTTCGTTGATCTTCTTTACTCATACAACACGTTTCATATTTTTCTTTATATTGTTCATATTCTCTAATTTTTCTTTCTCTAATCTCTCTTTTTAATTTTTCTAAAATAACATTTTGTCTTTCTTTTTCATATTCTTCTTTCTTTTTACAAATATCACATTTATAGTCTCGAATACATTCTATTGTTATTTCACCATCTTCTTTAATATTTTCACCAGAATTTGTTTCATTTATAAGTGTTTCTGCTTTGATTTCAAACCATGGTTCTGGTCTATTTTCTTCTTTTGTCTTGTTTTTATAACATATTTCAAATATATATTTTAATTCGTTTTTTTGCGTAAGTGCTACATCCGCACTTTTACGCGATTCATTATAAGTGAATTTATATTCAATATATGCTTGACTATCATCATAATCATTTATTTTATGTGTAAAAAGTTTCACTTCTTTATTGCAACGCGCAAAAAACGATTTCACTGAATCATTTTCTTCATTGCAATAATTACATGTTCTATAAAATTTTAATGTTGTTTTATTGTCTAACAGTGTTTTCATTAATAATTTTGCGTCTTTATGTATTTGTGTTTCGTTTGGTTTTTCATAATAACTACATGGAGTATTTGATTTACAGTGAGCAAAATGCGGTTGTTTTATTTTTCCATTTCTAAAAATTACATCTTTTTCACAAAAAGGACATTTATATTTATTTATTTTATTTGCGATTTTCGGGTATTCATATTTATTTGTTGTTTTATTTATTGCTCCCATTGAAAAATGAGTAGACATATTTTATTATATTTATATTTATAAATATAATATTTAAGTAAGTAAAAATCAAATATATTGAATACGCAGTATAAATGTGGTTTTGTGTGTTCGCCTTATAATTTTTTTAATCTGAAAAAACGGTCGATTCCCCCTCTTATAGTTTCGAATCTTCCAACTCGAGCTCACTATTTTTCATATAGACAAACTCAATATTGTAATCGATTTTGCGCAACTCATTCACTTGCTCTATCAGCAAATGGCGCTTCTTATCATAGCCGCCGCTCAATTGTATCCATTGCTTGTTCTCGTCCAACGCATTATTAGATGACGCCTTTATATATTCTATGATGGTGCGCTCATATTCCAAGACCGCCTCGATTTGGTTGATCAACCACGACGTAATCGGCGTCCCGCCAGTAGCAAACGCATATTTCGTGTTCGACATGATATATTTTTGGACGAACTGCCAATGACCATTTCTAAACAGATAAACCTCATCCACGATTTTCAATAAATGCACCAACCCTTCATAGCATTTCGCATCGGACAACTGTTTAAATATCGGGTTCGCCTTATAATGCGCTCTCAAATCCACGAAAAAATTCTGAATACATTTCGGGCGGTATGTTCGCAAGTCTAACAAATACTCGGTCAGCTTGTTGTCCGGATAAAAATCCACGATGCCCGTAAAAATGTCGATCATCGGGATGATGCTATCTTGAGCACCGGTTTGCCCTCGGTATTGCTGCGGCTCATCGTTGAAGCACCCCTCATACACGAGTCCTTGACCAAAGATTTTGTCGTTGCCCTTAATTCCCATTATGAAAATTCGGAAATCATTGTAGCGCTCGTGGCGCGAGGCCGTCCACATATCTCGTCTTCGCCGGTTCATTTCCTCCATTACATCGCCGCACAATTGTAAACTGGTGATGTCATTTTGTAATCCATAGTCCATCACGGAGCCGACCAACTTCGGCGAAACCTCATTGATATAAACGTGCACCATTATAAACCCGATTTCGTCGGCCGTTCCGGTGAATTTACACGCCATATCCAGGTTTTTCCAATGTAGGTCGCCCGCTGGGTCTTTTTTCACGTAATTGCCTAGCGAATAACTATAGTGATAGTCTAACCACGGATAAACGTCCAATTTATTACTCACCAACACCAAAGGTAGCGCGATGTTCTTGGGTAAAAGCTGGCGCGCGACGCCGTAATTGCCCGATTGTATAAACTCCTGATATGCCTGCTCGAGCGTGAAGCCCGATGTGACGAATGTATATGCTCGATATAACGCTTGTAAAATGAATACGTCGGTCTCTTTGTCTATTATGTCGGAATAGTCGGGGATTTTCTCTACTTGCCCCACGATTTCATTAGGAATTCCTAGAACGCCGTGTTCTAGAAAAACGTGTAGTCCATTTTCTTGGAAAACGTGTAGTCTGTTGATCAAATCTTGTAATTCTCTGTATTCGTGTGGTAAATGGCGGAGTGGTTCTCGAATGGGCAAAAAACCGTGCGCATTAGATACGTTGAAAAATCCGTCTGTGTATTCTTTGTCCCAGTAACTCATTTGTAATATTTATTGCGTTTGCGTTTAATTATTTTACAAATATATTGTAAAAAAAATATCGGTGTTTTATATAATGGCTACTGTATTTACTGGTGTAAAACCCAAACTCTCGCTCTCGCTCTTCAAACAACCCGACCCAGAGCCAGTCTCTATCGTCGAGCATTTGAGAACCGGATTTGAGTATTTAAACAGCACTATGTTTGAACAAATAAACAAACCAGAACTAAAGGAATTGATGACCGAAATTTCGGAAAAATGTTTGAACAGTCTTGGCGAAGTCCATAGTTGCGATCACCCACTCACAATGAAATCGAGCAGAGCAACTATTTCCAATAATTTTTTTATTGGTCTCGATCATTACCTTGCAAAAATAACCGGCGTGCATGTTTATTCGTGTGATGGGTTTGTTTACAAGAAAACCAGTTTTTTTATTAACGATACGAATTGTTTTTTCAAGCTCGTTTTAGAAATTTGTTTACAAAAATACGCAGCAACTTTAGATTGTGGAATGAAAATACCGGAAATTTACGATTATGTTTTATCACAAAATGGGGACTATTTATCATTGGAAATTAAAATGGAAAAAATAGATCTTATTGAAAACAAAGCCAATCAACAAAAACTTTTACAAAATCACGCGTCTCTTATATCGGCAATTAAGTCCGGATTGGATTGTTTCGAACGAAATGGATTGTATCACAATGATACACATTCGGATAATATTGGATTTTATGAAGAGGATGGCGTTGTAAAAGTGGTCTTGATGGATTTTGGAAAAGCAACAATGACTAGTAAAAACAGATACCAATCGCCGTCTGGGTTTTATAAAGAAATAGAGGATGAAGGGAAATTTGAGCAATGGTTTTCACACAAAATCCAAGAAAACACGGGGCGTCGAACCTTTTATGGAGGTAAAAGAAAGAGGAGACTCACTAAAAAGAGGAAAGATCGGAAATCAAAATATACGAATAAACATCTCCGACGACGTTAGAAGGTGCCTAACGATGTATTCAAAAAATAATATAAACCCAATCCCCCTCTATATTCCATATCAATGACGACATTCTGTAACAAATGTAACAAAGAAGTCCCGTTGAAAAAGGCGTTCGAATGCGAACTCTGTAATGATGACGATGACGATGACGATGAATATGACGTCGAAGACGTTGTTGACGTTAAAGAGAACAAACCCTTGGTCGAAGATAATAAGGACGACGTCGTGAAACCAGACCCTCCTATAATTTTCTGTAAGAGATGCACACACGTATGCTTCGGTTGCGATGCTAGAGGGTGCGACAAGTGTGTCGAAAACGCATGTTGCGACTGCTCGGTTTATATGTGTAAAGAATGTAGAAATAACGACACTTTATGTGGCTGTTATGGACATTGTTTTTGGTGTGGTCGAGAGGTCAATCGTGGGTCGGATGGGTGGCCTTGCGGAGAATGCGACAGATGGGGATGTTGGGATTGCCGCATCGGAGACAATGACTGTAAAGAGTGTAATCCAAACTATGATTCAGAAGAAGAGGAAGAGGAAGAAGAGGAAGAAGAAGAGGAAGAGGAAGAAGAAGAAGAAAAGGAAGAAGAGGAAGAAGAAAAGGAAGAAAAGGAAGAAAAGGAAGAGGTAAAAGACGTATTAAAAGACGTATTAAAAGACGTATTAAAAGACGTATTAGATGACGCTCCAATTACCGACGCCAATTAAAGCGTTATCGAAATAATAATAATATTTTGAATTTATTATTATTTGTTGAAACCATTATCTAGTTCTTACTTTTTTATTAGTCTGTCTTTTTTCCAATCCATTATAAAATTGATTTAATAAAACTGTTTATATCAAAATATCAAAATATAAAATGCCTGCTTCTAAACCCGTGAAATTTGGAAATCGCTCATTTCCGTCGCAAAAGGAAGCAAAAGCCTATGTGAGCAACCTAGTAAATAACGAAATCGGATTTTGTGACTCAGTCCGTACTTTTAAACCCGAATACTTTGAACCATTAGACGACATACTCAAAAACCATCCAAATTATGAAGAAAAAAGTAGCAAAATGACAGATATAAAAGTTGTCAAGAATAGGAATGGCCATAAAGAAACTCATTTATTTAACGATGATGGTGAAGAAACCGATATTTCATGGGCGGACTGTGCGATTACAGGAAAAGAAAAAACACCAGAACAATTATTAACCAAATCAATGCGCACATCAGTTGACCCCCAAATTATTGATTATAGAAATACTGCCACCGCTATATGCGTGTTTTGCGCTAAAACAAAAAACCTACACGTTGACCATGAAAAACTATTTGTCGAAATAAAAAATGATTTCTTAGAAATTATGAAAGAGCAAAATGAAAATATACCTACAAAATTTAGAGATTATGAAAGATGGAATCTAAAATGTTTTTTGGAAGAAAATCACGAGTTTGAACAAAAATGGAAAGATTATCATTTGAAGGAGGCTACACTCCGAATTTTATGCCAACACTGCAACTTGGGCCGACTTCGAAAATAAAAGGTATAATTATTATAAATACCAATATATTCCCAATCGTTATTTTTTATATCTCAATATGTCGGCAACGTGCCGTGTGGTTTTGAACAATTCCGCCCCGTAAATGTCCTGAAGTAGAACCCACTCAAACAGCCCACCTAAATAAACATACACCTCAGTGAACCCCAGCGCCACCAATTGTTTCTGTTTTTTCAGCACCTTCTCTACGTCCCCGCTGTTCCGCCCGTATACGAGTATTTTACGGTCAAATTCCCCGTCATCCATCAGCGTGTTCAGCGCATCCACCTCCGCCACTGCACTCAGCGTCTTCGAAATCAGCGTGTCCTGGTCGGCCGTGTCCATCACATTCAAAATCACGTGGTCTGTTGCCGAAACAAACTTCTGGACGTCTTCAAAATTCGCAATATTCTGTTTGGATGCCGAGTTTCCCATAATAGATAATGTGCGCGAAACCTCTATTTTGTTGTAAAAACTATTCTTTCACAAATCACATTATAGAAAACCATGCTGTATCGCAGATCGAATTCGACGTCCAGTATTCGCCGCCGAATAGCCGCGATGTCGTTCGCAGTTTCCAATAACCCAATAATCCGCGTATATTCTCTGATTCGTATCACGTGATCCTCTATATCACTCTCCACCAATTCCATCAGGTCAATCAGATCGTCGCAATATGATTCCAAAAACAATGAGACGCCGACCATCATCATCGCGTCTTCATCCATAACTACTTTATCAGGGTAAAATTTTGGTCGTAATCGAGGCGGTCAGTGCTCAACACCGAAATGGTTTCATCGCCCTTAACATATTGCCGGTAATATTGCGCTAAATCCATCGACTGGACATTCTCTTTGCCGAATATCGGCGTATTCGACGCGCGGTTTTTCTTAATGATTTTATCGCAAATCTTCTGTAGAAGATTGAAGAGTCGATCCCGACCAATAGAATCCGCGTCTGCTAAGAACGACTCGACAATAAACCCATTGTGCATATTTGTTTCGTGGTATATATTGGACGGCTTGTTATCAACCAAGAAAGTGTTGCTCGACGTGAACCGCCCCGGAAACGCCTCAAAAATACGGCGCAAATCCTTTTCATACAACCCCTTGTCGACGTCTTCTTTGATTTCCGCGCTCGAATACACAAACAAAAACGGGCTCTTCTTGAACCCATAATGCTCGCAAATTACACGTTCAATGAAATCGGCATATTGGCGGTCACCATATGTCCAAATGGCTATGCAAAAACGGTGGCGTTTCGCATACCGGATGAAATTAATGAACCCAGGGCGAAAAACAACATATCGGGTGCTGCCGTTGCTCAATTCGATTTCGGCATAGTCAAATGCGTCCTTATCCACAAACTTGCGTGAGCGTTCGGCCGTGTTCAAATATACGAGGATGGTTTCGTCTATATCAAAGACGACACATAGCTTGGAATCTCTCTTCTTTCGGGTGGTATTTTTCATAAATGTTTTCGAAACAATATATACACAATGTTATATATTATTTATAATAATTAAAAAATGGCGTGTAATGTATGCTGTGATAAATATAACAAATCCACCAAATCCGAAGTTGTATGTCGGTTCGACGACTGTAAATATGCGGCGTGTAAAGAGTGTGTGCGCACATATTTGACGAACACGACTACCGAGCCCCATTGTATGAAATGCCGCAAGAAATGGGACTTGGAATTCTTAAAAGCGAATCTGAACGCGTCTTTCATGCAAACCGAATATAGAGACCATCGCAAAAACATCCTAATCGACAGCGCAATATCAAAAATGTCGGAGCATTATGCAAACGCAATAATATACAATAATCAGAAGAAGGCAGAACTGGAGATCCGTAAGAAAACGGAAAAGATTGATGCGCTCCACAAGGAAATCAGTAATATATATAAGGAAATCACCGCGGTTCGCAACAGCCCCGACCTGGTATTGAAAAAGTCAAGCGAAGAACGGCGCAAATTTGTGATGCCGTGCCAGTCGAACGGATGTCGCGGTATGTTGTCGTCTTCCTATAAATGCGATCTGTGCGAGAAATATACATGTGCCCAGTGTTTTGCGTCGATCATCGGGGAAAAGGCAGACCACGCGTGTAAAGAGGAGGATATGGCCACGGCGGAGGAATTACGGCGCAATTCGAAACCGTGCCCCCAGTGCGGCGCGCGCATATCGAAAATCGACGGTTGTGACCAGATGTGGTGTGTGGAATGTAAGACCGCATTCAGCTGGAACCGCGGAACCATAGAGACTGGGAACGTCCATAACCCGCATTTTTTCCAGTGGATGAGGCAGACGGGCGGCCAAATCGGCGCACTGTGCGGACGAGAGGACAATTATGCCGCGATATCGTCCATTAAGGAGATCACATTTGCTTTTACCCGGTATTCGTATATTCGCGCAAACTACGTGTATAATTTTGCTAAGAACCAGGAAGAGTGCGAGTCGCATTATGAAACAGCACGAATGACGTATGATGCGTTTAAGACCACAAACAAGAAGTTTTTTTCAATGATGGCGGACGCCGAAAGCTATTTTTTCAAATTTTACCGTTTCATCAATCATATGGACCGCGTAGAATTGCGTCACGTTCGAGACAATATTCGAGTAAGAGAAGAAGACAATATGCTGTTTTATAAATACATTTTGAACGAATGCGATAAGGATGTATTGGCTGAATTCTTAATAAGACGCGACGTCTTGAATGTGAAAGATAGTGCATATCGAGATATTTTGGATGCGTTTGTGAATGCAGGGCGGCAAATTATTGAGGAGTTTAACAAGGAATTTTCAATGGTGCTGGCGAAGCACGTAAAAGAAAAGATTGGAAGTATATGGACTATGGTTTCACGGGAGTCGAAGACCAGATCGAACACGACGCAAATCGATGTTAGTCCAATTAATTTATTCTTTTTCATTTATGAAACGTCGTTTCTGCATTCACAGTATAAAGAGTGTCTTGAAACTGCGCAGCCGAGAATAATGGGTATAATCGACAAGTATTATAAAATAATTGATAATTATACGAATTATACAAACCTGGAGATTTTGAGGTATTTTGTGCTGTATAATATTCGTAGACAAGTGATGGTGTGGAATCACGAATGTGGCGAAGAAGAGACGCTGCGGTTTGATTCGAAATCGGAGATTGTTCAAAAGATAAAGGAATATTCGGAGAAGATTGAAAAAGAGTCAGATGAAAATGATGAAGAGACGGTAAATGATGAAGACGCGGCAAATGATGAACCAGTTGCGAATCAATGGGTATAAGTAGTGTCCTTTCGGACCCAAAAATAATATAAATACGATGTAACATATTTATATTATTCAATTAGTTAGAATAAGTTTCTTTCTCGGTTGTGTTGGTATGGTTTTTTTTCAATAGGTTTTGGCGGAATGGGTTGCAAAGGCTTTGTATAAGGATTTGCCGACTGATAAGGCTTTGTAGAAGCCGACTGATAAGAATGCTGCGCATTCGACGGATAAGGCTTTGTAGAAGCCGACTGATAAGAATGCTGCGCATTCGACGGATAAGGCTTTGTAGAAGCCGACTGATAAGGCTTTGTATAAGGCTTTGTAGAATCTGACTGATAAGAACGCACGGCGTCCGACCGTGAAGTGTTTGGAGTATAAGCCTTTGTAGAAGCCGACTGATAAGGCTTCGCAGAAGCCGACTGATAAGGACGCTGTGCGTCCGACTGATAAGGCTTTACTGAATGTTGAGACCCTTGTCTCCTCGTCAGCTGACTAAGATTGACGCATCTGGTTTTCGCATCCACCGTGCGCACCGGCACCCATTTCTTGAATTTATGATGAAACGAACAAATCATCCTATATTCCAATTTCAAATCCACATACTTGTCCACGCTGGTATTTTGAAACATGTCTTCGTCCTCTGATTCTTCGCCATAATCCACATTCAGATTCTCCCTGATATTACGGAAAAGGCTGTTCATAAACGAGCTCTCTTTGCGCGAACCAATATACGCAATATCAACAAATTCAAACGCGGTTTCATTATAAGCATACAACAAATAAATATCGCTCTGAACGTCCGCCATCACGCGGAACACAGTTTCCGATTTATAAGCGGGTGCGCCAAAATCCAGGTCGTTTCTCGGAATGTAAATCTTCGGTTCAACCGCCGGCGCCGGTGCAAACGACCGCGGTTTCACGGTGTGGTTCAAATACGGCATTATCTGCGACGACGCACGATATTGTAAGTGGTGCGAAACGTATGCGGATTCTAATTTTAATGTCTGATTTTCCGTGTCGACCGCAGTAATGGTCTCCATACACGCCATTTTGAACATCACGGTGGTTGAATCCATATTTTCAATAACATCGGTCAGATAACCCATCTTTTCACCGAAAGTCAGCGGTTTCATGTAGATGCCCTTGTAGTAATAAATGTCGTCAGCTATGAAAAACGAAAGCCCCTCCACGTCGCACAAAGTGCCGTATAGGATTGTGCCATACGAGAACTTTGTAGTCGAATCCTTAGTGATCGATACTTGCGCAATTCGTCCAATCTTCCCATCTCGAGTCAAATCCATCAAATAACAAACATCACCATCTTCGTCGTAGGTGAACCACGCAAACTGTCGTTTGCCTGTCGGTATAGAAACACAAATATCATAAATAGTTGAAACTTTCTTATGGACAACAGTTTCATAAGA
>Ga0247722_10001019_pt1 | contig 15961 bp, 19 predicted proteins | sample MSEWelMarce3H_FC_FD_189094 | JGI IMG/M metagenome (GOLD analysis project Ga0247722, IMG submission 189094) | Subsurface sediment microbial communities from gas well in West Virginia, United States - MSEEL Well Study Marcellus 3H_FC | ecosystem: Environmental > Terrestrial > Deep subsurface >... | reverse complement strand
GTTACCGTAAAATTAGACGAAGAAAAGAAAAAGTGGATGGATAGTCAAAAAGACAATAAAATTCCTGTTAGTATTGATGACGTTTATTCTGTAGTTTCTGAGATGACCGGTGTACCAATCACTAAAATGGACGCAAAAGAGACTCAAAACCTCTTAAATATGGAAAAAACTTTGTCAGCTAAGGTAATTGGTCAAGATGACGCTATTAGTTCGATTTCTAAAGCTATTCGCCGTAACCGTGTTGGTATAAAGGATGCTAACAAACCTATTGGTTCATTCATTTTCTTAGGCTCTACAGGGGTCGGTAAGACCTTCCTTGCTAAATCCCTTGCTGAGAACCTTTTCGGTGACCCAGATAAGATTATTCGCGTTGACATGAGTGAATTTATGGAACGCCACAACGTATCTCGTTTAATTGGTTCTCCTCCGGGTTATGTTGGACACGAAGAAGGTGGCCAATTAACTGAAAAAGTGAAAAATAACCCATTTTCGGTGATTTTATTCGATGAAATTGAAAAAGCACACAAAGATGTGTTCAATATCTTACTTCAAATCTTGGACGAGGGCCATTTAACCGATTCATTTGGTAGAAAGGTAAACTTTACAAATTGTTTAATCATCATGACTTCAAATGTCGGTGCTAAAAAGGTGTCCGAATTTGGTGGTGGTGTTGGATTTACAACTTCTTCATCTGAAACTCAAAAATACGAGGTTAGAAAGTCAATGATTCAAAAATCTTTGAAGCAACAATTCAATCCGGAGTTTTTAAATCGTATTGACGATATCATCTTGTTTAATTCTTTAAGCGAAGATACGCTAAAACGTATTGTTAGCGTAGAATTGGGTAAATTGAACTCAAGATTAACAGATAAAGGTTATAAAATCACATTCGAACAGAGTGTTGTTGACCAAATTTTTAATCTTAACACTCAAGAAGAATATGGTGCCCGTCCTTTGAAACGTATCATTCAAAATCTTTGTGAAGATTTCTTAAGTGAGCAAATTTTAATGGGTAACATTGTAGAAAACAAAGAAATCTCATTGGTTTTTGAAGAAAATGAAATAAAAATTTCTAAAAATAGTGATAATTAGTAGACTTTTTGAGAATTAATATATATTTATATTCTCATAGGTTCTCTTTGTCGATTACCTTTTCGTTTTTAAAGTAAGTGGAGTTGAATCCACCGAAAGACCTTAAAACCCCAGCAACTCGTTGGGGTTTTTTTATTGGATATTTTGTAGTCTCATGTTTTTTACGTATATTTAAAAATATATGAAAAAAATAATTTTAGTTTTCGCTGTTGGTGTGATGTTCACATTAGCGGCATGTGGTTCGAAGTCTACCACAGAAGGAACAACAGACTCAGTTTCAGTTGATACTACTGCAGTATCTGCAACAGATTCTACTACGGCTTTAGCTGATAGTTCTGCAACAAAATAAAAATGGGCCGGTACATTGCCGGCCATATTTTTTACCATGAAAACACTATTAATATCACTTTTTTTATTTTTATACATTCCTTCAAGGAAGGATGTTAGAATTTTATTTATTGGCGACAGTCTTACTTGTTACCAAAATGGTTGGCAATCCACGGTTGCAAAAGGTATGGGTATGGGATATGTTAATATTTCAAAAGGAGGTAAAAGAACCGATTGGATGTTAAAAACTTTAGAGAATTATTTAGAAAAAGGTCCTCACCATAATACCCTTGTTATATATGGGGGTATCAACGATTCGTTTGCGAGTACAAAAGAATCTACCACAATTAATAATATACAATCAATGGTTGACTTGGGTAACCTATATGAAATGGAAGTTATAGTTATTGTCGGTTATGACCCAAATAAGGTTATTAGAAAAACCGTATATGCCGATAATGTAACTAAAGTATGTCGCGATAGATACGTTAAATTACAAAAGAAAATGCAAGAAAGATTGACCGGTTGTAAAATCATACCCATGGATACAACGGTAACATATCAAGATTCCGGAGACGGAATTCACCTTAAATCCTCAGGACACAAAAAGTTCTCAACTTGGGTTTTAAAAAATTTATAATAATGGAAAAAATGGCTTACAAAGGGACAACAAGAACACCATTTAGAAAAATGTACATAAAAGGTGAGTATGAAGACTTCACCGATTTTTATACAATAAACAAAAGACCAATATACGAGAACATTATAGAGGTATTCAAAGGATTTACCATTGATGGTAAGAAAAGAGTATTATCACTATATATTCAAGCAATAATTCATGGTTTAGAATGGGATACCGAATTTAAATTTAATAAGAGTGACACTATCGTATTATCAAGAGATATTATTCCTTATTTTGAGGGAATTGAAGAATATGAAATTTGTGACGATGTAAGAAAATTATACGAAGAGTTGACTACTAAAAAATAATTCTCTATATTGTTAATGTATCAGGAGAGAGGTACAATTCAATCATATTAATTAATTAATATAAAATTTTAGAATCCCTACGACTTTTAGTTGTGGGGATTTTTGTTTACGCCAAAATAATAATTGTACTATATAAAGAACCTTTTTTAACTTATTAATAAAATCCTATTTTTCTTCGTTTTTTAATATATTTTTTGTACTTTTACAATACTTATATAAAAAAAACACAATTATTATGATACAATTAGTATTAATCTTATTTCTTATGTGTGGTTCATTAGGTGCCACAATTTCTAAAATGACAACCGAGTACGGTCCTAAAAGACAAAGACAACACACACAACCATTAAAGGTTGATAAAGAGGTAATATCTTAAAGCATCATTCTTGAACCTATCAAGAAATTACTTAATGCAGGTGCTCCGGGTGCCGTCGATGCGTTGATTTTATAGTTAAAGCTAAAACCAAACCTTTTACTTATTTTATAATCTACAGAAGTACCTGCTAATACGCCAATACTGTTACCATAAGTAACTTGACCTGTTTTAGTATTAACATTCATTCCGGGAGGAATTACAAATATTTGTGGTGATAATGTGAGTTTCTTACTTTGTGGATATGGTTTAGTCCAAAATACAACAGATGAATTACTTAAACTAACATCAAATCCACCATCGGTATTTTGTAATAATAATGTAACTAAACCCAAATTATAACCATAAGTCCCCAATTTAGGATTTGGTATAATTTTGGTAAATCCACCTAAAGCCATTAAACTACCGGATAAATAAGCCGTAGTTAATGAATATGAATTGATAGAAGTTAAAGACCCCTTATCATTTAAATTCATCTTAGTGATACCACCACTTAATGCAAATTGTTTAAGGTTACTCCAAGTCATTGAATTTAATGAATAACTTTTATCGCCCATCAATGAAGAACGACTCACACCAATTGATAAAATTGCCGACCATTGGTCACTCGATGTCTGTACGGCGGATAAATCGGAAGCTATTAATAATGGATTTATTGGAGCTTGCTTTGATTCTTTTTTCTTTTCTTCTTTTTTCTCCTCTTTCTTTTCTTCCTTTTTTTCTTCTTTAGATTCTTCTTTCTTTTCTTCTTTTTTAGATTCCGATTTAGACTCTTCTTTCTTTTCTTCTGATTTACTCTCAGATTTTGATTCTGATTTACTTTCCGATTTAGTTTCACTCTTAGTCTCAGATTTACTTTCAGAAGAAGATGATGACGAAGAAGTGCTTTTATTATCTGAAGAACCCGACGATGAACTACTATTGTTAGATGACGACGCCGGTGCCGATGAGCTACTTGAGGATGATGGTGTCGCTGCGGGTGGTGGTGTTGCTGCCGATGATGCTGCCGAACTTGCTGAACTACCTGCCGCAGATGAAGCCGAGGAACTGGCAGCACCACTTGCTGCTGAACTTGCTGCACCACTTGCTGCCGAACTGGCGGCACCGCTTGCTGCTGATGATGCCGCATTACTTGCTGCGGATGATGCTGCATTACTTGCAGCCGATGATGCCGCATTGCTTGCTGCGGATGATGCTGCATTACTTGCGGCCGCACTTGCTGCTTGTGCTGCGGCAGCGCTTGCCGCCTGTGTTGCCGCTTGTTGAGCTGCGGCGGCTACTGCCTGATTAACTGTTTGTTGAACTGTTTGTTGTACAACCAAATTTGTTGGACATCCGGTTGTTGAGTATGCTATATAAACTGATTGTAACCAAATTTGCATGACTCCGCTTGTAACTTCAGCAGGAGAAAATACTCTCATTTTGTCATAAAAAGACACGTATGCGCTACCATTAACATATGTTGTTGTTGCTATTTTTAGTTCTCCACTACATTTGTCAACAAATGTTTGTGTAAACGTTTGTCCATTAGCTTTGGAAGCTAGACAAAATATGAATAACACACTTAAAAAATTTCTTAGCTTTTTCAATCATTAATATATTACTTTATCTATGTTATTGATAATAGTGCGATTTAATTCTTCATTAAAAAAATGAGTGTAAATCATAACACCATCAAAAATTAACGCACATAAAATGAATGTTAATGTTGCACCCGACAATACTTTATATAATTTTTCCATAATTTTTATTTATTTTTTAGCACCCGCAATTGCATCATAACCGGCATTGGCTAATCTACTATTTATTTGCTGTTTTGCTATATCTATTAACTTTGTATTAGATTTAATTGATGATACAACACTATTTTCTAATGGTGATAATGCACCATTACTTATAATCTTTTTAGATAATAATGACATTCCTTTCGTGCCCAATTGTTTAACACCTGGAATTTTTTGAACAACAGAACCAATTAAAGGTAAACACATTAAAAATAATGTTAATCCCGCCTCTTTATTTTTACCTTCTTTTAAATATAGTGACGCATCGTACGCCTGAATGCCCGTGGATAATGCGGGACCAACATATGGTATAAAATAGGCACCAATGCTCAATATCGCATTACGTGTATGTGGGTCCATATTAACAAATTGAGCAGCGGCTTTTACTGCAGTTTTTTGTACTTCACCACCACTAAAAATTCCAGGTAATAATATCTGCTCAGATATTAAACGGTCAACCTGTGATTCTGTTAATATTATTACTTTCATATTACTTTGTAAAAATTCCTTTCTTAATCATTCTATCTAAAATTCTTGCACATGCAATATCAAGTGCTTTCTTTGTTGAAATTGAAATTGTCGATTGATTAAATTTAACGGGGTCAACTGTTGCGTCAGATAATAATGTTAATTCTCTAACCGTTTTTGCTTCACCCAATCCTGATGCACCAAATACAACACCAGTTTCTGCGTCGGTAAATCTAACTTGTAAACCTAAACGAGTAACCATCATATTCTTAACACCATCTTTTAAATTGATAGTCTCATCTTCACTTACAGAATAATCATAACATTCAATAGTTACAAAGTATTTTGCCAAGTTAATTTTACCTCTACCATCTAATTTATTTTCCGATATACCGGCTTGAGATGCTTGGAATTGCTTCACCATACGATTCTTAATTTCCGTCTTATCTTCAGTGAATTTAAAACGATTAAGGTTCTCCAAATATTCCATAGAAATATTAGCAACACCAAGACCAACTCTCTTCTCTTTTAATTCAGGATACATTTCATACATCTCATCGGATATGCCGCATTTTAATATTTGAACCGGTATTTGCGGACCATCATAGTCCATGTATTGAGAAATGTCAATTGCAGTCTCAAATGATGCTTTATACTGCTCAGTCTTTGTTGAACCCACAGTTTGAGAAAACCCTAAAAATGGTAGTAATACTACTACTATTACAATAAAAATAAACTTCTTCATATATGTATTAAATTTTAAAACCATTTACGTGGGTCCATTTTTTTGCCCACATCAACAATAGCGTCACCCGCTTTTTTACCTGTATCTACAATTGCATTAGCGGCATCGTCTAATACTTTTTGAGCGGCCGCTGCTTGTTCCTTAGCCACTCTATCAGCTTCTCTTGCCGCGTCTTCTAACGCTCTTTGTGCTGCCGCTGCTTGTTCTTGTGCAATTCTATCAGCTTCTCTTGCTGCTTTTTCAGCTTCCTCAGCCGCTTGTTTAGCAAGTTTTTCACTTTCTTCATATGTGTCCACTGCGGCTTCTTGTATTGGTTTGGTATCTACACTAACACTTAAATCAACTTCAACACCTGCAATTAATGCTACTTCACCACTAATACCCACTGTAGCAACACCATCTTCCATAGTTGCACCACCTTCAACCTCACCACCAACTTGTGCTCCGATACTAACTTCAGCACCTACACTCCCACCATTACCACTTTCATCATAAGCACCTGTCGAACCACCGGCACCAACACTAACACCCGCAATTGCTCCTGCATGTACACTTGCACCATCCTCACCAATTTGTGCGGTTCCTCCGGCATACGCTTCAGCTTCAGCACCTGCGTGACCTTCTTGTGTAATTGTAACCCCATCAACCTCAACACTAACACTTGCACCCGCTTCAACACTTGCACCTGCTTCCACTTCTGCGGTAACACTTGCGTTATGACCATCCCATCCGGCACTTGCATTGGCAGACGCTTCAGCTTCAGCACCAATATGCGCTTCTGCTTCAATATCAACACCATCAATTGTGGTTGACGCCGATACACCGGCTTCTGCACTAACACCAACTTCAGCAGTTGCAGCAACTGATGTGTCAGTAACTTCAACACCCGCACTTGCGTGTGCTTCAGCACTTGCTTCTGCTGTTATGGTTATACCCTCAATTTCAGTACTTGCTGAAACTTCACCCTCAACACTTACAGTTTCTTGAGGCTCTGCGGTTATTTGACCACCACCGGTATTAAAACCAATCTCGGGTCCGTTTTCTTCTTGTTCTTGTTTTTGTTCTTCTGACATGCTAACAATTTGTTTTTCTAATAAATATCTTAAAATAAAAAAAGGGAGAATAAATCTCCCTTCTTATTAACCTTCGTTTTCGTCCTCTTTCTTTTTGTGTGAGAACTTATCCAAGGTGTCGGCACCCATCCCAATGCCAGTTATCAACATGACCGCATTCACCAATTCAGGTGACGGTGCAAAATCTGCGTGAGAAAATGAATTTAACATCATCGTAATGCATAAAAATAATGCACCAATCATTGCAATTACCGGTTTTACTGAAATTGAACCTCTTTCATCTTTAAAGATTTCAATTACCCATTCTTTGAATTTCATATTATTTGTGTTTTGTGTTTGTTTATTTACTATCCTTCCATATCTGTGGTATCGATATCCTTTATCTTACCACAAATTAGACATTCTTCATCACCGTCACCATCAGAGTCACCCCATACGTGTTGACAATTACGGTGGTCAAAATATTCATCAATTTTACCATCACCATCAAAATCTAAACCATCCATAGTACCATCACCATCTTCATCGATTTCAACACCTACTTTTGCTTTTGGTGATTCTTCAACTACCGAAGATTCTTCGGTTGTTGAATGTGAGTTAGACATCGCTTGTACGAATGATTCTGGTATGATTGGACTATAAGTTGGCTTACTTTCACCATCTTTATCATTAGTGTTTGAAAGTGATACCCCATCTTCTTCGTCCATCTTCTGAACTAACATTTTATCCTTATCTGTATCTGAGAACCAATAATCTACAATCTTACCATACGAACCAATAAAGGCTCCAAGTAATAATAATAGTAATTCTTTCCAAGCTCCATTAATTTCTGCTTTAAGTACAATAGCTCCACCGATACCAAATACCGTACCCATAAATGTTAATAACACTATAAGTGTCATGTTCCATCTGCGGGTCATCATCTGGTTTAGAAGGTCTCTAAATCCCGTGTTTTCTTGTTGTTGTCCCATATTATTTTTTTATTAAATTACCAAGCCGGTTCTTTTTCTTTAAACTCATCACCTTCTTTTTTCTTAGGTTTTGGTGCAGGTGCTTGAGCAGGTGCTGCTTGTCCACCTCCACCACCTTTGTTGATGATTACAGTTTTACCCGCAGCTTGTTGTTGTGCTTGATTTTGAGTAATGTTTATTACAGGTGCTGCTGCAGGTGCCGCTGCCGGTTGTTCACCGCCACCGAACATTTGAGAGCCTAACCAAGCCCCTCCCGCAGTTACGATTGTTCCTACCGTCCCGATTAGAGTTTTAACTAATCCCGACATTGTTCCTTCATTTTGTGATTCTTCTGACATTGTTTTTAATTTATTTTTTAGTTTATTTTATAGTTTGTTGAAACCTATTATTTCTAATTGTTTAATATTACGCACCAAATGCTTTGCTGAATCCTTGAGGGCAAGTTTTTGAACATATTAAATCTGCAATAACAGGTGCAAATGCTGCTCCAATTGCAATACCCACTCCAGCAGGTGTTGCCCATAACTCAGCCGAATCTAAACTTTTAGCTAAACAATTTGAAATTATATTTTTTAATAAAGTGTGGTCAATACTATCACTAACATATGGCATTAGTAAAAACGCATCTTTTATAATTTCACTCATTTCTCCCACCACCGCAACTTTAACTGCCATACTAGTAATAGTTGATGCCATTACCGATAGTGTCGTTGATGTTGCAACCGCAGTTGGGTTTGCAGGTTCTGGTGTAAATGCGTAAACAATTCCTGCTGAAATTGCTGCAGTTACCGCTATATTACAAGCATTTGCATCTACCCAGTTGTATGCATCTATTACACCTTCTTTAACTTCTTCATAAGCCTCCGTCAATACTGGCATAACTTCTTCATCCCACTCTCTACCTACCACATCTTCAAGTCTATGATTTATTTCAGGGTGGTCGTGAATATATCTTATTGCTTTATTGGTAAGTCCCCACGTATCACACGCTGAACAAGGACCATCTCCTCCAAACCCATACCATCTTACATAGTTATCACCACAATCTGAGCGATGATATACTACTCCGTCTCCATTTCTGTCTGCCATTGTATTTTTTTTTTAGTTTATTTTATAATTTATTAAAATCCGATATTCCAAGTAAGTTCCCCTCTAAATCGAATAGACCAATTCTATATGCTGAAGATGGCAACGCCTTTGTGTAAATCTTTAAAAGATTATTTCCTGCTTTTATTGTTACTTCTTCTTTTGATACTGACTTATTTGCAATGTTTAATATCTTTACTACATATGTACCGGCAGTTTCAGTTTTTACGTTCATGGCAACTTCTTCTTTTACAAATGGCGTTTCCACTTTAATTCCAACATTACCCGTTATTTGTAATTTTTCAGTTACTTCAGTTGGTGCCGGTACTAACATATCTTCACTAGTGCAGCTAATAACTGTAAAAACCATCATTAATAATCCAATTATTTTTTTCATTTTTTGTTTTTTTTTATTTTACTATTATTATTGTGTTTCCTAACTGATTATTAAAACTATCCTCTAGTTTTAAATATAAATATCGGCTTGGTAATGTTTTGGTATAAATTTTTATTTTATTATTACCTGCAGTACATTTTATTTTTTCTCTACTGATGACTTGATTGGTATTTTTATCAATCATAGTTACAATATACATTCCTTCTTTTTCAATATTAAAGCTAATTTCACTTTTGTTTGATAAGGTGGATTGTTCTATTTTGAAAATATCAATTGTTTGCGGTTCTACTATATCCTCGTTTTTACAAGAAATCACAAAACCAATCATAAAACATAAAAAAATAATTTTAATATTTTTCATTAAAATTGAAAGTTTGTCCCTATCATAAACATTATTGGGTTTGATTTTTTATATCCAACCGATTCACTTAATTTATCCCAAGTCGTGTTATACCTGATATTAGTGTTTAACACAAATTTTTTACTTATTTTCCAATCTAAAGATGTCCCATAATATAAATCTAAATTAAAATCATTAAAATAATCAAAATCCGATTCAGTACCATCTTTGAATAATTTGTAGATATCACTCATAGCAAATACTTGCGGTGAAATATTAACTAACTTTGTTTTGAATGTATATGTGTACATCGCCATACCTCTATAAGTTAATTCATTTGATGCGGGCATTTGTGGATATATTAAATCTAAAAAATCACCATTAGCATCTACAGTATATTTTCCTTCCCACTCACCCTGATAACTTCCCCAATATGTTTTTGACGCAATTAAACTATATCCAAATGTTCCCCACTTTTTAGTCCTATATACATCAATAAATGATAATGTAATATCTTTTTGAAAATCAAAGTCGGTCGAATAAAACGATTGTAATGTAGTTGTCCTTTTTTCTGTGTTTTTACTAATACCATAACCGACGCCATAATATTCCCATATCGGGTTTATCGATACTGCAAAGGTATTACCCCATTGCCCATTTTTTGATGATTTACTATATCCCAAATTAAGAGTTGTCGATACTTGTTTTCCAATAATACCCAATGAAAGATTTGATGATGAAAGAACATCTTTTGAAAAATCAATATAAGATTCTAATATATTCAAATTGTTCCAATCCCCACTTTCTTCAAATAATTCTTTTGCCGATAATTGTAAGGTATCAGGTATTGCAGTTTGAGAATATCCCCAAATTTGTACTGTTAGTATAAAAAAATAAGAGTAATTATAAACTTTTTCATTATAAATTTTTAATTTTAAGAGTTGAAGCACCTACATTTATAGCATCTATTCCCTCAAGCGATGTCAAACCAATTGTATTAGTTATAGTTTCTTTTGGTGTGAATATCAATTTGTATTCTGTATTATCGTTTAATAATCCGGTCCCATTGTAAATTAAAGAACCAAAATTTATAAAGTTTCCAATATCATTTGAAAAATTCAAAGGATTGCCTGATGTTGTGTATTGGATACTTTCATATTTTAAAATATCACTATCATAGTTTAACTTTAACTGAATTGCTTTTAACAACTGTCCTAATGTATTAACCTTTATAGACACAATCACCTTACCATCAACAATTTCACTTAATATGTAAGTAGAAACTTCCATTGGTGTAGTTAAACTCATAGTACGATTTGTACTTGCGGTAGTTGGTCTATTTTGTGCTACCGTATGTGAAAGGTTTACATCACCCTTTAATGCCACTACAACATCATAGACATAATCATTTACAGTTGCTTCTACCGCCAATGGGTAGTTTGCTTTATATGGTACGTTAGTAGTTGCCCAATTTGCTTTGGTTATACCATCAAACGTACTCTTTTTTACTAATCTAAATAAATTATCCTCACTCCAAGTAGAAACTATTTGAGTACCACCTATTACGTGTTGTAATATTTTATATGAATCCAATTCGTTGAATACATTATTACCATCCACATCTCCGTTTAGAAATTGTACCCCACTTGTAAAAGTATTACTTTCAGTTCCCGTCAATCCTCTATTTGCTAATTCTTGAAATGCCAAATAAGCATCACCAACAGTCAATACACTTCCATATAAATTAAACAAAGTGGTTGATGGTAATTTGGATAGGTACATAACCATATCCGTTTTACTTTTAACAAAATCACTTGTATTAACTACACTACCATTTGTTCCTAATGTTAAACCATTAGTTGCACTTACGGCAGTTGTACCATTTGCAGTATAGTTTTTTACTGTCCATTGAGATGGATTTATATTACCACCAAAATAAAAATTAACCTTTGATGATGGAATATCTATGGGATTTATTACATTTGCTGAATAAAAGTTTGTAAATGTTTGGTCACTAGGGTTAGTCCAAGTTCCATATTCAATTACATAAGGATTTGCAAAATGGTTTGGTAAATCGTTCCATTGTGAACCATTCCATTTGGTTACTGCATAATCTTCATTACCACTATCGTTTGGTTCACCAGGTGCCCAGTTATTGTATTGACCAGGAATGTTTCCGTTTAGTTGACCGTTATTGATTTTAATTAAAGTTCCCTTTTCAGGTCCAGCATCAATTGTCCATCTAGCTTCACTTGCTTCATCCGTTAATGCAAACCAAATATTTGATTGGGGTACATTTGCAAAAATAAATGCATCTTCATCTGCGGATGTGATTGTTACTAAATACCCTTGCTGTCCTTTGAATGTTGCCAACAAAGATGCCGCTCTTGCTGCCGTATAAGTTGCTCCGGTTGTTACTGGTTGGTAAAAGTGCCCGTTGATTGGATTATAATAATAACCCGGTGGATTAACAGTTGCAGATACTGATACTTGAACACTACCTGCGGTTGTACCCGTATTGATTTTTAATGTAGCTAATGCGGCATTTATATTTGCTTGAGTACCTGTAAATACCAATCTACCTTTGTTACCGCTTAAAGTAAAACCAGATGCGGGAGTTAATCCCGTTGTTGTGGTTAAATTGAATGTTGTTCCTGCCGGCGGATTAATAAACCCTATCGATGCTAATAATACATCAGTAGAAGTAAACCCATTCAAAACAAATCCACTACACGCTTGCCCATTTACGTTTAATTCAAACTTTCTAGCGGCAGGTTGTGTAATGGATTGTGCTATGGATATACTACCGGATAATAATATTAATATTACAACAAGCAGTTTTCTCATTACTCTACATTTAATCCAATCTTATTTCCTTTTCCATCCACAGCATCTGCTAATTCAGTATAAAATAAGCCTGCAGTATTTGTTAAAGGAACATTCGATGTGAAAGTTAATTTGTAAGGTGTACCGGTTTTAATTCTACCAGTTTTAATTTGGTCCATAGAACCAAACGTTAATCTACCATCTTTGTTAGTTGAAAAGTTAGTTACAGTTGAACCCGCATCAAATACTATACCATCCAAAGTTAATTTAGAAGAATCGTATCTCATAATAACTTCTAATCCTGCTAATCCCTCTTGTGATAAGTTACCACTTAGAATAACTTTATTGTTTTCAATTTTAGATGATAAACTCAATGTTGCAGTTCCTGCTAATTGATTTGCATAGATACCACTATTAGCTATCGTTCTATTCATTGTAGCAACACCACCTGTACTATTTGCAGATATTGGTGAGCCAGGGTTAGATGAGTGAGAAAAATCCAAATCACCACCAAATGCATAAGAGAATACCTCCGTTTGATTTGCTGTAGCTATTGTTACCACATTGTTAGATTGTGAAGCCGTAATAGTTGGATATGCAGATTGTTTTACTGATACAAATCTTAATGAAGTCGTATTTTGTTTTGGAATACTTGCTTTTGCCGATACATCTTGTCCTAAAATGTGCGCAAATAAGTAATAAGCATCGTTTGTATTAAAATCACCATCGCCCAATGTTACATTACCAATTACCTTTTCAATTGCAGGATATTGGAATACTGATGATGTACCATTTAATCCAACATCGGTTACTGCTAAGAATGCTCTATACGCATCGGTAACAGTTACTACATCATTTAAGTAAGCTGCTGCCATATCCGGAACAATATACACACCAAACTTATCACCAATATTAAATTGCTCAAAATCTGCAGTTCCCGCTGAATTCAATGCTTTCTTTGCCAATGGTGGGATAGTCCAGTTTGTAGTTCCATCTTGATTCAATGGTTGTATTTGAACCGATAGTGAAGTAATTGGAAAATTAGTTGGGTATCCTACTTTCACTCTAAATGCAGCAACGTGCTTCACATCCGCATCTGCAAATGATAATTGAAGAACTTGAGAACCAATTGGTGTAATTGCCGCATCGTTTGTTCCAGTTGCAACTGCTAAATCCAATTTGTGTATGTTTTGATACGATGAGTTTTCTAATAAGATAAACTTTTCAGTTGCCCACAAACCATCAATTACAGCATCTGCTCTTTGAGTTGTAAATTGCTTTGCAATCCAATCGTTGTTTTGTGTATAGTTCCAAGGTGTTGAAGCATATTGTTTATCCAACTCACCAACTCCAATTGCTGGATTTTGTGTAAACATATAATTTGGCCAAGTTGCTTCAAAGTTTTGAGCAGTTGTTCCTTGCGAAAATACAGTTTGACCTAATTTTTGTAAGTGTTTGTTTGAGTATTGATAACGCATCCAAAGATATCTAGGGTTAGTAGTTCCTTTAATAACGTTATACCTAACAGTTAGTGTATCACCAACTCTATAAGGTTTTGAATTGACAACCTCTTGATTGATGATTAATTGTCCAAATGATGTCAAAGACATCAGTATTAATGAGAGAGATACTAATAATTTTTTCATAGTTTTTCTGTTAATTTGTTAATTAATGTTTGACATGTTTTTTTAATTGAAGACGAGAGAGCTTGTTGATTTATAGTGTCACTCGCTTCACCGGTTATTATTGTTGATGTTGAAACTTCCGTACTGGATTCTTCAGCCACATATTCTTTTATCTTCTTTCCTTCTTTGTTTTTTATTACTCCACGAATAACCACCAATGTTTCCTCAACGTCTGAGTGAAATACCGATACGTTACGTTTTGTTCTATTTACATCAAAGTATAGAATCTCTGCGCTGATTGTGTAATCGGCAGACTCTGGACTTTCTACAATGTCCAAATTTTTATCCTGTAAAATTTCTTGAAAAATATTTTTGACTCCAAAAGCAAAGTTTCGGTTGCCCGTGAACTTTCCTATTTTTATCTTATTGTCAACATTTGACACACATACCGTCTGAGCGACTGTACTAAAACCAGATATTAGTACACACAGTATTAGTATCAAAAAAGTGGAGAGAGGTACTTTTTTCATATACTATAAATATGTGTCAAATCACTTTAAGAAAAATAAATATTACATATTATTGGTTATAACATACAATTTTTAATAAAATATTTTAGGTATTTTTTTTAACTTTCTTGATTTTGTCAATACTTATATATACATTTGTAAAAAAACAATAATACATTCAATGAAACGCTTTACACATATCACGTTTACTACGTTCGCAACCAAATGGTGTGCGATGATTGAGATTGGTATGTCTCGAGGTTTCGATTGTAATATAGGATAGTAAAAAAATTTACATTAATATAATATAAGAACCTCGGGACAAAATCTCGGGGTTTTTTGTTTTTTGGGCCGGATGTCAATGGCAGACCACCTGATTTGCAATCAGAGTGAAAGGGTTCGATTCCCTACGTGTCCACAATGTTGGAAATAACCATCATTAAACTTAAAAAACGGAGTTAATGATGGATAAACCCGACATTAAATTCTTAGGTAACTCAATGGTGAGAGTACCTCGCTGATACCGAGGAGGTTGGTAGTTCGAATCTACCCCTAAGAACATTTGGAGAAGAAGCTAACTTAGTAGAAGCATCGGACTGAAAATCCGAAGGAGTTGGAGCGTAACCAACTTTCTCCACATTTTGACCTTTTAGCTCAGTTGGTTAGAGCACCTCACTTTTAATGAGGGAGTCCGCAGTTCGAGTCTGCGAAGGGTCACAATACGAATTAACCGGGTGGTCGAAACCTAACTAGTAGTGGAGAATACCCACAACCCGGTCAATGTTCGTATTATTCACTTCCTTGGTGCAATGGTAGCATACCGGTCTCCAAAACCGTTGATTGCAGTTCGAGTCTGTAAGGGAGTGCCAAATTTTAAAAATATGAAAAAAGAATTCGACATGTATTAGTTAATCTAATACAAAATGAAAAACAAAGAAGAAAGAGTAAAACGTATGAGAACAGAATGGAACTATTGTTTCATTTGTTCAAAGAGATGTGGTAGTTGGTTCTACGATTGTTCACCGTCTAAAATATGGGGTAGACATGGAAATGGTAAACCAATTTATTCACATAAACACAGAGAGTTTAGAAGTTGGAAACATAACCGAAAAACTCAGTGGAAGTAAAGTTGGTTCTATGGTGTAATGGATAGCACCTGACACTACGGATGTCAAAGTTGGAGTTCGAGTCTCTATGGAACTACATTAGGTGAATTGGCTGAGTGGTCAAAAGCAACGGTCTGCAAAACCGTACAATCATTGGTTCGAATCCAATATTCACCTCGGTGACTGTCGTCTAATGGTAGGATAAATGTTTGTGGTGCATTCAATAAGAGTTCGATTCTCTTCAGTCAC
>Ga0247722_10001018_pt1 | contig 15965 bp, 3 predicted proteins | sample MSEWelMarce3H_FC_FD_189094 | JGI IMG/M metagenome (GOLD analysis project Ga0247722, IMG submission 189094) | Subsurface sediment microbial communities from gas well in West Virginia, United States - MSEEL Well Study Marcellus 3H_FC | ecosystem: Environmental > Terrestrial > Deep subsurface >... | reverse complement strand
CTGGGAAGTTCGATAAGGCATTAGAACCGTAGATTTTTGTTGTACTAAATGTATTATCGAACAACAATATACTAGAAATATATTCAGGATTATAATTAGACAAATTTGATACACTCTTCGCTGTAGAAATTTCATTGATCAGGGTCGGTGACTGTACGATTCCATAATCGTAACGATTAGGAAGATTGAATCGTACCAGACATTGGAAGTCTTCACTAGGTGAATATCCGCGGATCAATACATAATTGTAGTCATTTACATTACCGTTGAGACCGACGAAGATCGTCGAAGTATTTGGTGCGGTGAGCGCAGCTGATTCATCCAATGGAATATTGTAAATATAGGAATTGAATCCATATCCCTGGAAAGCATTATCCGCGCGTACATAATTGCTTTCCTGGCCCCACTTCCAAATCTGTGTCATTGAACTGGTGCCCAATATATCATTCAATAATGAATCATAATTTGAATAGAAGAACATTTCGCTCTTCGGGTACTCGAAGTAATTTGATCCGAAGTAATTGAGGTCAACAAGATTTGTAATATCATTATATTTATTTGCTCGTTTCGTCAAAACAATTTTAGATGTAGGATAAAACATTTGATATGCTAAATTAATAAAACCGTAGAATGCATCACCGAGTACTCCACTATTACCATAGATTCCAATAGGTTGTGAAGAAAAGGAACCACCTAACTGGAACGAAAACCATAAACCACCATTTGCATCTGTCGCATAGCCAAATGTAGGCGTCGCAGTAATTGGCTCAACAAATGTTGCAGCACTTGCAATCACTATTGCATTGGATTCTCCAGGTATAGCGCTTGGAGTTAATTGAATGTATTGGAAACGATTTGTCGCTGTATATGATATACCATAAATTTCACCTTGTGTCACGAAAATATTTGACAAGTTAGGTGAATACGCAGTGGGAATACGTACTTCAGTTATCAAAGTTGTAGGGACAGTATCAACACGATTGAAAATAGTTCCATCAGATTGTGTATATGTTGTACCACTATTAGAGAATGAAAATATACGAATTGTCTGTGTATTTGTTAATGAATCATAATACATATTGTAAGTGTAAGTACTATCAGGGCTTGTTGTCATATCGAAATACTGATAACGATCAATACCAGGTTGATAATATGCTAGACATGTAAATGTACTTAGAACAGGTTGATTATTATATTGAATAAATCCGCGCAAATCAGGTAATATAAGCGGTGGATAGGGCCCAATAGATGATTGATACATATTATCTGTATACAACCAATCCTTATTGTCAGTGAAGTACATTTTGCAAATATTTGTACTAAATACTGGAATATTCTGATATTCTAACCCTAACCATGATGTACCGATAAGATTCATTTGTTGATGTAAGGCGGATGTAGGTGCTGTTGTAATTGTCGACATTTCATAAATCTTCACATTCTGTGTTGCTGGATTGGGCCGTGTTAGTACAAAGAGTGAATGCGAATTAGCAGTCCATGTAATAATTGGCTCACCGCTAACATAGGGTGATAAATCCAATGTGTCAATATAAATTGAATCGCGTCCTGGTACACCAATATTACGCAGACGATAAATATCTACAAACTGTGGCTGATTACCTGTAGGGTCGCCGAATAACAAATAATGGTTACAGCCTTCATAATAATTCGCTGTGCGTAAATCAAATGCTGGATTACCCGTAAATCCACCAAAAGGACTGTAATCAAATAATCCATTTGATGCCAGATATACAGGAAGTTCTGTAGAATACATTAGAGCGCTTGTACCAATTGGAATAGATTGCTCGTATTGAGACTGATAGATAGTACGAATATAGTTCGAGCCCCCAACCTGATTTGTCGGCACAACTAATTGTTCACCATTTGGAGGGTAAAATCCGAGATAATTATTGCTAACTGTTGCAGTAGTATTAGCAGGGAATGGCACTGTACTTCCACATAACATGAAAATAGTTGTTGGTGCAAAAGATGCATCAAATGCAACAACAGAATATAAATTCTCTTGTCCTGTTACAAGCGTTGATGGATATGGCGTAAAACCAGGCAAACCCTGAGCCACGAGATCTGGACGCCCATAAGTGAAATTTGACGCTAAATTATATTGATACCATGTACCATAACTAGGATCATATCCTCCTAATGTACTTACAACAGCAGGTGTATATACAGTTTTGCCTGCGCGTTGTAAAACCGCAAATGCATTTGACATAGTAATATTTCCAAGTGAACCATAAGAAATAGAATTTGTATCAAATACCGCTAAATATTCAATTAAATCATTTGGATCATTAGCGCCCATGTATGCAGACTTGAAAGAAATCTTCTGCACATCCCATGTTCCATCCGATGGCAAGAAGGTCCATCCATACACACCATTGCCCATTTTTAATGTATTCACTCCAAGTGACGGATCCGCTGAATATGTATAATTTGGTCCATAAATGGGTACACCACCAGTTGTTGCAGCTGTGTAAGGGGTCATTGTCTGCAAAGTACTGAGACCAGCCAAAGACCAACCTGCAGGGTCAAATTCCTGTGGTCCCAAGAAAGTGGGATTCCAGTAATGGACAATCTTATATTCACGCACATCATTACTTGTAAATTGCGGTGTATACGGAGTTAGCGTTGTTGATGTTAAAATCAGATTTTGTGCGCCTGTATAGAAATACGATTGAATCGATGAAGCTACATAAGGACTTAGCTTATCAAAAATAAATTCATTATTCGGATCAAAGGAAAAGCGCGTCCCTGGTGTAATTGTTGATAGACCCTGTGTGAAACTTACATAGTCTGTTAAATCATTACTGACATCATTGCTATCATAACCAATGATCGGTGCAGCAGATGGATACAGGAAGTTGAATTGCTGGTCCGAAGGATTTGATCCATATAAACTCGTCTGTATAGGAAGTCTAATATAATTGCTATTATATGTCTTATAGAAGTAATAATTGACATTACTGGGGGTATTTGCATAGGCGAGACCGAATTGCTCGGACCAGACGGAGACACCAGGTTGCTCAATCGTGAAGGTCGATAAGAGTGATCGCGGCGTCGGATCCGTCCAATAAGCCAGGAAATTGAAACTAAATGCATCAAAAGACACATTATCAGGTCGAACAATGAAGTAATAATCATTGGAAGCCAAAACAGTAAGCGGTTGCACAATAGAAGACGCAGTTGCCGCAATATTAAAACTGGTCAAATAATTGACAGGCTTTTCGCTCCGAAGATTACGAGCATCTGCCATATATGCTGCACGATCATGATAGACGTAGACACCCACATTCGTGCTGAAGGCCGCTCCAGGCACAGCATTGCTCAACTCAATATTAAGCTGATAATCGAAGCCGGCAATATCTGTTCCATATGTCACAATTGGTGGCTGAGGAGTAAAGACGTCGAAGAATTTGTAATTACTGATGATATTCAGACTAATTGTAGACGCTAAACTAGTCGTTGTTGATACTTGTGTACGATCAGCACCATACGGTAAATCACTCACAATTTGATACTGAAGACCAGCAGAAGTATTCGCACCATTTAGATTGTTGAATTCGTAATCCTTATTGAAATAATACTGAATATTACCACCATAGTTGGAATTGAATTCGGGATAACGGTATGCATATGGACGGGGTAAAGTCTCCACCTGTAATTGCTGTCGTGCTGGACTCCTGAAGGCATATATGGCATATGTGCCGGCACTCACATTTGCAACAACATCAGCTGACCCATATTTGTTATTTGCATTAATAATACCATTTGAATCAGTAAAACGAATATCAGGATTAATATTAGATAACGTGAAATCGTAAATATTGAGGAAACCGTTTGTCGTTATATTGACTAAATTAAGGGGTCCATCAAATTTCAAATCAATTACTGGAGTTGAATAAGGGAAATTCATATTCGGCCATTGATTTGGCTGCGGCGCAGGAACAGCATTAAAATCAGGAATAGGCTTAATAGTTCCATTATTAATTGCATTAATATAATCAACTGAATAGGAAGTATATACATCACTTACATTTGAACCATTCTGAATGTAAAGATAAGATGATGCATTTGCTAATTGATTAATTGAATATGCACCGAAGTTTATTGCAAAAGCAGTCGCTAACTGTTGTTGCAAATAATTGTACATATTGATCAAAACTGCATTTTGCTTGGTTGCATTATTAATTAGCGAAATATATGTCGCATAATTGATATTATATTGAAGTAAAGCATTTGATAAAAAATAATTACTTTGTTGTATAATAAGATTTGCTAAACTTGTGTTAAGATTCGACGAAGATACAGTTACATGATTATTGTAAGGAATAACGGACCAATTATAATTGTTAATTAAATGATTCTGGAAAGTCATTGTATCACGGAAAGCATCTAATTCAGCAATATTTGTCTGAATAATAGCTAAAGTATATGCATCAGTGAGACCAGTGAAGCCGAAGACCACTCGTTGGAAGATATCCTGGAAGTTTTCGCCTAGCGGCAACACAAGTCGAAGTACTTCTTCCGCATCTAAGAAAGCTTCCTTTAACACTGGATAATAATACGCATTCAGGATTTCATTAAGTGTGAAGGTCGGCTGACTTACATAACGTGTCGTGAAATAACGGGTAATAATATAATCGAAGGTTGGATTTTGTACATATTTCTCTAAAAGCCCATCATAATAGTAATCACCTGGAAGATTGAAGTTAATACCAAGATCACCACTGACAGGGAAAAGCGTCGCAAAATCATTGAAATCATTAGGATAATGGAAAAACGTTGGTGTTGTATTCATTTGAACAGTCAATTCATTCAGCAATGTATTAATATTATATGAACCTTCACGAATACGTACTGTCAAAATATTAGGCGCACCATCCGCTAAATAACGACCTTCTTCCCAAATATTAAAACTGATATTATATTTGTTTTGACGGAAATAAAGGAAAGAATTCAATAATTTCATTTGTTGGACTGACAGTGATGTAATATTTCGATAAACACGTGGTAAATGTAGTTGCATCGAAGTCGGTTGAGGATATGCCTGACGATCACGATCCTGACTATCGACTAGCACCATTGTCTGTCGTGATTGAGGTGACGTCTTGAATTCCGTTTTTCCATAATTAATTGGTTCAGAGGCGCCGGGCTTCTCATAAATACCATATTGACCTTTATTCGAAATGATAGATGCATTATTTTGTGACAATGCAGGTCCACCCATACGATATAATTCTGCACGGTCCGGTGGGTCAAACATTTTTTTCGGAGCATATTGACGACCCTGCTCAGAACTGATCGCAGATTCAATCGATGTATCCGTGTCATATCCTGATGAATCTGATTCTAGACCTGCATCAGCATAGGTGAGTTCCTCTCGTCGACCGACAGGATATTGTTGTCTGGGTAATCCAGAAAAATCAGCCTCAATAGGCTTCTCCACATATGGACGGTATCCACTCATTAAGCTATCTAGAGTATCGTATACTTAATTTAGGTTCTAAAAACATATATCCTAATAGTAATAGATCATCGCAATGTCATATACCACGGGCACCACATTTTATAATTCAAATGTTTTGAATATCATAGATCTTCAAACTAATGCAACTAATGCTGCGGGTATTTCACTAACTGATGCCGTGAATCAACTCAGTCAAATGGTCAATTATGAAAATAAGCAAATTAATGCTGATATCTTGAGTGCATTTACACCTGGTGGTAATATTAATGTAATATCTCCACTAAATGTACAGACTGCGAATGCCACTACACTCAGTAATACTGAGGGAGGCGATTACAGTTTGTATGTATATGGTACTGTATTCGCGTCCAATTATAATAGTCTTTGTCCTTTGCGTTTCACCGTTGGACACGAGGCACCGAAGGAGGCGATGCATATTGCGGAAAACGGTTTTATTGGGATCGGCACAGATAAACCTGAAGCCGTGCTTGACGTGACAGGCCCTGTTATATTCCGTGGTCCCGTTGTTTTCCGTGGCCCTGTCACTTTTGATGGAGATGTGACGATTAAGGGGAAATTACTGAATATAGGGACAACATGATATCATGTTTATATTAGCGGTCCAATAAATACCCCTTACAGGGTATCCACCGAAAGTATTTGACATATACATATTAACATTATTATTAGTGTTTACCATACGTAATACAATTCCATCCATCAATCCAGTATTGCCATATAATTCCGTAAATCCCCAGGTAGTTATAAGTACAACATCATCACCGTTATTAAAATTAGCAGTTCCACCAGAAGGAGAACGTATTCTATATGAATTTGCAGTATACATACTTTGCCATATAGTAACAGGTTCTATTTTAATCATAGCAGCACCACCATTTAGCTGTGCAATATTTCCACCTATATTTGTACCTTCAGCTCCTAATATAGTAATTTCAAATGTGACTGCAATTTTATTACTTGTTCCGCCACTAGTAGGAATTGGCGTTGGGAATAATGGAATATTTACAAAACCCGAACCATTAAAATATCTTGAAGCAAAATAATCACTGGTAGTTGCATATCCTGGAGCCGAACCTTGGTATGCAACCATAATAAATTGCATTGATTGGAAATTACCCGTTGAATTAGAATTTACATTGAAGGGATACCCTCCACCAATTGCACGTGAACCTGCTATATATGCTAATGAATTGAATCCTTCAGCATGTGATGCAATACTACTTGCATTTGTTAAGTAACCTTCAGCATGTGAATAATCACCTAGTGCACGTGTTTCAAAACCTTCAGAATGTGATCCAATCCCCATAGAGCTTGTATTAATACCTTCAGCATGAGAATAATTACCAAATGCAAATGTCGCAATACCTTCTGCATGAGTACCAAATGAACTTGCCCTGGTATTTGCACCTTCAGAATGTGACCAATTACCTATAGCATTTGTACCATTTCCTTCAGCATGTGCATAACTACCAATTGTACATGTTAAAGCACCTTCCGCATGTGATGACTCGCCACTAGATCTTGTTTGATAACCTTCAGCATGGCTATAATTACCATAAGCTATGGATGCTAATCCTTCAGCATGTGCTGATAAACCATACGTTATGCAATCAGCTCCTTCAGAATGTGAATACAACCCAATTGCACGTGTATTTGCTCCTTCAGCATGTGATGCAACCCCCATAGAGCTTGTAAAAACACCTTCAGCATGAGAATAATTACCAAATGCAAATGTCCCACCACCTTCTGCATGAGTACCTATACTACTTGCCCTGGTATTTTCACCTTCAGAATGTGACCAATTACCTGTAGCATTTGTACCATTTCCTTCAGCATGTGCATAATTACCAGTTGTAAATGTTAAAGTACCTTCCGTATGTGAACCTAAGCTGCTTGCGTTAGTTATAAAACCTTCAGAATGTGAATAATTACCTAATGCTTGTGTTAAACCACCTTCAGAATGTGCTGATAAACCATTTGTAAATGTCAAATTACCTTCTGCATGTGAACCAAATGAACTTGCTTTTGTATTTGTTCCTTCAGAATGTGAATAATCACCAATAGAACTCGTCTGACCACCTTCAGCATGTGAATATGAACCGTATGTTATATTCGATAAACCTTCAGCATGTGAATAATCACCATACGCTATTGTAAAGTTACCTTCAGAATGTGCAGCTATACCAATTGAACTTGTTCCTGAACCTTCAGAATGTCCAGCCTGTCTCATTGTTACTGTATATTCTCCCTCAGCATGTGACCATAAACTATTTGTTTGCGTTCTAAATCCTTCAGCATGTGAACGGAGTCCGATGGCTACTGTTATAGCTCCTTCAGCATGTGAACCTTCGCCTATTGAACTTGTACCAACACCTTCAGCATGTGAATAAGATCCATACGCAACATTTGATGAACCTTCGGCATGAGCAGCATAGCCCATACTACTCGTTTGATCACCTTCTGAATGACTATATTGACCAGATGCATATGTCAAAATACCTTCTGCATGACTTGCATATCCTGCACTAATTGTTCGACTTCCTTCGGCGTGACTTGCGGCTTCTATTGCAAGAGTAATATTACCTTCAGCATGTGAACCAAATCCTAATGAGCTTGTACCTGCACCTTCAGCATGACTATATGCACCTGATGCAACATTTAGCGTTCCTTCTGAATGTGAGCCAATGCCTCTAGTCTGTGTAGAAACACCTTCAGTATGTGAGTAATCTGCCCCAATATTAATTATATTTAAATAACCCTCTACATGTGCACCGAAGCCATAATTACTATTAGCGACACCTTCAGTGTGACCTGCAGTAGCCTGTACATAAGTAATATTATTTGACCCCTCAGTATGTGATCCAAATGCATTATTAATATTACTTCTACCCTCTACATGTGAGGAATTAGCTCCAGGTGCATTACTATTTTCTCCACCTTCAACATGTGAAGATGCTGCAGCATTGCAATTAAATATACCTTCAGTATGCCCTGCAATTGCTCCTCCATAAGTGATGTTATCAGTTCCTTCAGTATGACAATAAATAGCGTATGAATTATTATTGAAACCTTCAGTGTGTGAATAATCTGCATTAGTTCTAATATAATTACTTGCTCCTTCAATATGTGCTCCAACACCTGAATTACTATTACCAACACCTTCAGAATGAGCATAAATAGCAACATTATAAGTTATATTATTAGAACCTTCAGTATGTGATCCAACAGCATCATTAGAGTTTCTAATACCTTCAACATGTGAATAATCTGCTAAAGTTGTATTTGTATTACTCCAACCTTCAACATGTGCACCGACTCCATAATTGCTATTTGCGACACCTTCAGTGTGACCCACCGTTGCAGTAACAAATGTTCTATTATTAGAACCTTCAGTATGGGATCCAACAGCATTATTCAAATTCCCTCTTCCTTCTAAATGTGAATAATCCGCTCCAGATACATTACTATTAGATGCACCTTCGACATGTGAATAGGCTCCAGCATTGCTATTACCAACACCTTCAGCATGTCCATAAGATGCAGTATTATATATTATGTTACTGAAACCCTCTATATGAGATGCTGTAGCCGCTGTGGTATTTGATAGACCTTCCGCATGCGCATATGTTGCACCAGCATTTGTCAAATTGCTTGCACCTTGGACGAGCGACGCTGAACCATTTGCTTGTGTACCCCTGCCGAATGTAGCACTATTACTTGATGTTGCTAAAGTATTGAGACCAAATGCAGCTGTATTATTTGAGCTCGCTGTACATGTTTGCATTTGAATTTTGAGGAAATTGCTCAAAGTATTAGAAGCCATATTAACATTTGTACTGGCAGGGAAGCCGGCCCATAGATTCACATATTGCGCCGCAGAGGACGTGGCTGTATTTTGCACAAGGGTTGATATTGCAATATAATTGTTTACTACAGTGGTTGATAAAGTTACAATCGCAGATGACAATGTGCTCACCTGATTACGAGTATAATTACTGAGTCCATTGAAATTTTCATTTACAGTACTGAAGCCGCGACTAGTCCAATTACTAAGTGATGATACATATGTACTCAGATTCGAAAATGAACTGAGTGAAGTATAATTAGCGCCGACATAATTAGATAAAGTACTGACTTGCTGCACCGTAAATGATGACAATGCATTACTAGTTGTAGATACATCCCCTAAAATGCCGGTTGTCGTACTGAACAGTTGGGCTTGTGTAATACCTGTTCCTGCAACATAACCTTGGAAGGATGAATTGAGCTCTCCATACATTGTACTGTTAGTAGTAGACTGTGTCGGAATATAATCAGTAAATAAATAAGATGATAAAGTATTTACTTTACCATCCGTAGTGCTTATAGTACTAAGTAAAAAATTGGTTGTTGAATCCAGTTGTCCTACAGTAACTGAAGTCGACGGTCCCAAAATCTGACCTGTTGATATAATCATTGAATAGATTGACGATAAGGTACTAGGCAAATACCCAACATAATAGTTTGCCGAACTCAAATTATAGAGTGGATCCTGTGCCGTTATTTGTCCATATTGGCCTGCTGCCATCACAAATGTGGATGGCACAGGTGTATTATTATTTGAAAACATGAATACATTTCGTAAAAATATTACGTCTGTATCCATGGACGTACGATTCGACAACGACATATCTAATTACCTAGACTGTAATTTATTGTTTGATTCAGCGCAAATTAAATCGTTGTCGCAACGGGCTGGATCGTTTCATCGAGCCGTATATGCGCATACCAACTTGTTGTTGTTATATTAGTATGATTAATTGAAAACGATACACGATTATTTGTTCCATCACCATTTAATGTTAAAACTGGATCAGCAGATCCAATTAAATTATTAGCACCATTAATACTTGATAATGTCATAGTTCCTGTTACAGAAGCATTTGAGTAAAGAGGAGCACCATAAATATTTGCAATCCATAAACTGTCACCATTCGCGTCGTGATATACTGCTGCCTTATAATCTGCAGTATAAAAGCCTTTACCTGCAGTTGCTGTTGTATTTGAATTATAACCAATTAAATTAATTGTGTAAGTCTGAGCCATTTGATAAGGGCCACCGTTCAATAAAGTGATATTTGAATCGTATATTGGCGTCATGGCACTATAAGTTGTAATATATTGCAAATCTCGTGTGTTGCCAGTAGTAGTTGCATACAGTGTGAGATTCGTTGTCTGTGCTGTACCTAAAAGTGGTGTTGGACCTGATGTTGCAGCAGCTGTAGTCGTATAAGTACGGGCAAAAGGATAACGGGCTAATGCCTGTGTTCCCTCTGAATGCGATCCAATACTACTAGCTTGTGTAAATGCACCTTCAGCATGTGAACGAGGCCCATACGCTACTGTATTTTCACCTTCAGCATGAGAGCTGTTACCAATAGAACTTGTATATAATCCTTCAGCATGTGAGTTTGTTCCATATGCTACTGTATTTTCACCTTCAGCATGTGAGGTTGTTCCATATGCTACTGTATTTACACCTTCAGTATGAGAATATAATCCATAAGCTACTGTTACATAACCTTCAGCATGAGATCCGTCACCAATACTACTAGTATTTTGACCTTCAGCATGTGAAACCGGTCCATAAGATACTGCAACAGCACCTTCAGCATGTGAATAAGGTCCATACGCTACTGTATAAAAACCTTCAGTATGCGATGCTTCACCAATAGAACTACATCCTTGTCCTTCTGCATGTGATGACTCGCCCCATGCTACATTTTTATAATCTATACCAGAACCGTCTATACCACCTCCTTCAGCGTGTGAATAAGGTCCATAGGCTATATTTCTAAAGCCTTCAGCATGTGTTCCGTCACCAATAGAACTTGTATAAGATCCTTCAGCATGAGAATATGATCCATAAGCTACTGTTACATAACCTTCAGCATGTGCTCCTGCACCAATAGAACTTGTTTGCTGACCTTCAGCATGTGAACGAGGCCCATACGCTACTGTTTGACTACCTTCCGCATGTGCTTGGTCACCTATAGAATTTGTTTGATCGCCTTCAGCATGTGAACGAGGCCCATACGCTACTGTTTGATTACCTTCCGCATGTGCTCCATCACCTATAGAACTTGTTTGATAACCTTCAGCGTGTGAATTAAATCCATACGTTACTGTTTGATAACCTTCAGCATGCGAATGAGATCCATACGTTACTGTATCTGAACCTTCAGTATGCGATGCTAGACCAATAGAACTACATCCTTGTCCTTCTGCATGTGATGAATTACCCCATGCTACATTTTTATAATCTATACCAAAATCATCTACACCACCTCCTTCAGCGTGTGAATAAAGTCCATAGGCTATATTTCTAAAGCCTTCAGCATGTGCTCCTTCACCAATAGAATTTGTTTGCATACCTTCAGCATGTGAATAAGATCCCCCAGATACTGTTAAATTACCTTCAGCATGTGAATAAGATCCCCCAGATACTGTTTGACTACCTTCAGAGTGCGATTCATCACCAATAGAACTTGTATAAGATCCTTCAGCATGTGAACGAAGTCCATACGCTACTGTATAATAGCCTTCAGCATGCGAACTATCGCCTTCTGCAATAGTGTACTCACCTTCAGCATGTGAGCCAAATCCATAAGTAACAGTATAGGAACCTTCAGCATGTGAACCGTCACCTAATGTACTCGTCCCAGTACCTTCAGCATGTGATCCTTCGGCAAAAGAAATGGTTCTATAACCTTCAGCATGTGATCCTATTCCAATTGAACTTGTTTCACTCCCTTCCGCATGCGATACATCACCAAATGTATAAGTTAAATATCCTTCAGCATGTGATGCAAATCCAAGGGATATTGTGGAAAGACCTTCAGAGTGTGCTGCATCACCAAACGCAATTGTAAATAACCCTTCAGCATGTGATCCAATACCAATGGAACTTGTAGTTGTACCTTCAGCGTGTGCTCCGTTTCCATATGACACAGTATTTAGACCTTCAGCATGTGAATAATCACCGATTGCCCATGTTATACTTCCTTCGCTATGTGCTCCATCACCAATACTACTTGTTTGACTACCTTCAGCATGTGCTCCGTTTCTAAATGCAACATTGGAACGTCCTTCGGCATGTGCTCCTATACCAAACGCAATTGTTGATAATCCTTCAGCATGTGATCCAACTCCAATAGAACTTGTAGCTAATCCTTCAGCGTGTGCTCCGTTTCCATATGACACGGTATTTAGACCTTCAGCATGTGAATAATCACCGATTGCCCATGTTATACTTCCTTCGCTATGTGCTCCATCACCAATACTACTTGTTTGACTACCTTCAGCATGTGCTCCGTTTCCATATGACACAGTATTTAGACTTTCAGCATGTGAATAATCACCGATTGCCCATGTTATACTTCCTTCGCTATGTGCTCCATCACCAATACTACTTGTTTGACTACCTTCAGCATGTGCTCCGTTTCCATATGACACGGTATTTAGACCTTCTGCATGTGCTCCTATACCAAACGCAATTGTCGACAATCCTTCAGCATGTGATCCAACTCCAATGGAACTTGTAGCTAATCCTTCAGCGTGTGCTCCGTTTCCATATGACACGGTATTTAGACCTTCAGCATGTGCATAATCACCGATTGCCCGCGTTACACGTCCTTCGCTATGTGCTCCAAAACCGATAGAACTGGTAAATGAACCTTCAGCATGTGAGAAATCATTATATGCAACATTAAAACGCCCTTCAGCGTGTGCATAACTGCCTATTGAGCTTGTACCATATCCTTCAGCATGACTAAATGCACCATATGCTACATTGGATGCACCTTCAGCATGTGCAAAATCACTTTCAGCACGTGTATTCCTTCCTTCAGAGTGAGAATAATCACCTAGAGCACGTGTAGTACGTCCTTCGCTATGTGCTCCAACTCCAATAGAACTAGTAAATGAACCTTCAGCATGTGAAATGAATCCATACGCGACATTGTAACGTCCTTCAGCATGTGCATAAATGCCTATTGAACTTGTACCAAGTCCTTCTGCGTGTGAATAATCATTCCATGCAACTGTTTGATAACCTTCAGAATGTGCTGCAATTCCATAACTGATAGTTGAAGTACCTTCAGAATGTGATCCTATTCCAATTGAACTTGTATTTTGACCTTCTGAATGTGAATTCGACCCCCAAGCTGTTGTTACATATCCTTCTGAATGTGAATATATATCAAATGATATATTACTATATCCCTCTGCATGTGATCCGGATCCAATTGAATTTGTATAAAAGCCTTCAACATGTGAATTTGATCCAATCGCTAAAGCCCTAAAACCTTCAGAATGCGAATGATTTCCAATAGAAACAGTTTCTTGTCCTTCAGCATGTGATCCAACACCAATACTGCTAGTAGCAGATCCTTCAGCATGCGAGCCTTCGCCAAATGATCTGTTATATCTACCTTCAGTATGAGAATATGATCCATAGGCATTTGTTACAAAGCCTTCAGCATGCGACCCTTGTCCAAAAGAGCTTACTTGTTCACCTTCAGCATGTGAAAATTTACCAAATGATATATTATATACACCTTCAACATGTGATCCTCTACCAATACTACTTGTAGCAGATCCTTCAGAATGAGAATAATCTCCATATGCAACTGTCGGTAATGGCTGATCATACCAATATACAATACTATTATTATAAAAACCACCACCTTCAGCATGTGAACCACGTCCAATTGTAAATGAATTCTCACCTTCAACATGAGAATTTATACCATATGAAATGGTTGAAAATCCTTCCGCATGTGATCCGTCACCTATACTAAATGTTGAAGAGCCTTCAGCATGTGAATGTGTGCCAATAGAACTAGTATTTTGACCTTCAGAATGCGAATTAAGTCCATAAGATACTGTTTTAAATCCTTCAGAGTGCGAATAATCACCAATAGAACTTGTACCAAATCCTTCAGCATGTGAATAAGTTCCATACGCTACTGTTTGAAAACCTTCAGAATGTGAACCAAAGCCAAGTGATGAGGTTGCATCACCTTCTGCATGAGATGATTCAGCCCATGACACTGTACTTGTTCCTTCCGCGTGTGAATATGCGCCAACAGCAAATGTATTATAACCTTCCGAATGTGCACCAATACCTGATGCAATAGTCGATGATCCTTGTGCCGCTGAAGCATAACCAATTGCAACGGTCGCAATACCTGCTGAAAAAGCACCAGTTGCACCTGCAATAGTACTATTCATCTGAATAACGGATGCACCCACAAACCTATTGCCTGCACTATTAATTGTTGAAATTGCAGGATAACGTGCCCATAAACTGGCATCCGCACTACCAACAGGGTTTGCATCTAAATATAGTGCATCTGCGCCGACATTGTACCACAACGTTCCTAACTGACCGACATTTGGATTCGCGCCCTGTCCATCTAATTGTAAAAACAGTGGGTCAATACCACCGATTACATTCAGCTTCCCATCAATATACACCGTACCAGTTGTTCCTGCAGACGGATTAAATCTGAAGAATGACGAACCGGTTACACCATTGCCATCATAAAATAATACAACACCAGTTGGGCCACCGAAGTTTAATTCGCCCGTTGGACCGGTTGGACCGATGGCACCCGTTGCACCTGTTGTTCCTGTTGCACCTGTATTACCCTGAATACCGATCGATCCTGTAGGACCTGTAGGACCTGTAGTTCCTGTATCTCCTTTAAGACCGGTTGGGCCAGTTGGGCCGGTCAAACCAATTGACCCAGATGGGCCAGTAGGACCAGTTGCACCCGTAGCACCTTGGGGTCCACCTAAAGGTCCTGTAGGACCAGTATCCCCTGGGGAACCGGAGCCTGTAGGACCTGTTGGTCCTGGGCCTCCTGGTGTCCCATTACCACCGCCGCCACCACAGCAGATGGTTGGACAGACTAATGCGTATGCCCTATTAATCGTAATAACATCAGATGCACAACTCATAGGGTTCTAAATTTAATTATCTTTTAAATCGAGGGAGAGTGTAAGCGCGAGCTAATCCCCCGCACCCCCTACGCACCCCCTACGGGTGCAAACTTTTAGAAGAATAATATTTCCTAATTGTCGCTGAGGGGTTTAAGCCCCCCCAGGAGTGCAAACTTTTAGGACGGATATTCCCTCTCAGCTATGTACTTAAATCCGATTTAATAGAATTACTTTTAGGAAATCTATTAAATTTGATTGCATATTCTAATTGTTACCTGCCGCCGAGCTGTTTTAAGCCCCCATAATAGGGTCGATAGGAACAGCATGTTCCCCCTAGGCCTCGCAGAGTAATCAGGGGGTTGGAAGGTCCGAAGGACCGACAGGGAGGCTTGCGTCCCCCTAGGCCTCGCAGAGTAATCAGGGGGTTGGGGGGAGGCTTGCGCCCCCCCTCCCCTAGCCAAAGCTTGTATAT
>Ga0247722_10001017_pt1 | contig 15971 bp, 18 predicted proteins | sample MSEWelMarce3H_FC_FD_189094 | JGI IMG/M metagenome (GOLD analysis project Ga0247722, IMG submission 189094) | Subsurface sediment microbial communities from gas well in West Virginia, United States - MSEEL Well Study Marcellus 3H_FC | ecosystem: Environmental > Terrestrial > Deep subsurface >... | reverse complement strand
CCGGGACGACGTCTGGTCAATGACAATGAGGATGGGTCGGTCTGTTCCCTTTTCATCCCAGTAAGACTTGTTAGACCACTCTACACGTTCCGACACAAAATCCCCTTGGAGGGTCTTGTCGTCTTTGTCCACAATCACTTCCACTTGGGCTAGGGCAGGGGTATCCCCCTGTTGAGCCAGTTCAGGGAACTTGGATAGATTATGAATAAACTTGTAGAAGGCCTTGTTGGACTTTTTGTCTAATTGTCCTCCCAATTCAGAATAGGATAGCCGAAGCACGACGATGTTTCGTTGAGGAAACGTCTCCATGTTTTGCCGAAGCCCTTCCACAATGTCGCGCCCTTGGTCCGTCAAAGCGTAGTCGGGAAAGGTGAAGAAGGGGTCAGCTTCATGGATAAGACCGGCGTCTAGGAATTTTTCCGGTCCACAATACCCCTCCGGGGGAGTATACACGATGGAAGCTCCAGTGAGAACCGTGAAATCCGCCAAATGGTCTACCTCGGACGAGCAAATGATTTCTTCTGGCGTTGCACTGTAGAGGATACATTTGGCGTTTGGATGCCCCCGGACAATTTTCCAAATCTCGCTCAGAGATTGAATGTCGCCCGACCCGTAATCGCATTCGTCCAAATGAACAATGACTCCAGTGTCTAGCTGGTCTTGAATCCACTCTACGCACGCTTGCGTAGAACGGACGGTGGTTGCACTGAACACGGTCACTCCGTGTTGCTCAATTTCTTCGCGTTGGCCTTCGTCCGACCGACGATACCAGGCCGACAGCATGGCGTGTTTTTGTGTGTTGCATCGAACCGAAATGTATTCCAACATTTCTCGCTTACCACTTTTGACGGGCGCATGAATGACCACGCGGTGTATCGTAGGATTGTCCAACAACGGACAAACGGTGTTGTCCACGAAATCGGTCAAATGAGACCGATACTCCCTGAATTGCTCCGTTGTCCACGGTTTGGCGTCCATTTTGTTTGTCCCCCGTCAGCTCTGCTATTTTTATTTGGGTAAAAATCGTTTCAATTTAATTTCAACATGTATACTATGAAACGGGCGTTGTTGATGGGGTCTAACTACGCGGGTACGCCGTACGAACTGAAAGGATGTCTCAATGATGTTCAAAATATCAAAACGCTACTCTTAAAGAATAATTATCTAGAGGGCAACATGACCGTATTGACCGACAACAATTCAGAACAACTGCCTACACGCAGGCGTATCATGAATGAATTGTTTAGATTGACCACGCTTCCTTCCACTGAAATATTCATTTATTATTCCGGACACGGGTCTACGGTTCGGGACTTGAACAACGATGAAAAAAGTGGAAAGGATAGTGTACTTGCTCCCTGCGACTTTGAAACCGCAGGGTTTATTTTAGACGATTACTTGTTTGCTATTCTGTCGCGGTTCAAGTGTAAGGTGACGGCTCTTTTTGATAGTTGTAACAGTGGAACGGTTTGTGATTTACCCTATTCCCTCACGTATACTCGGGGGAAACTCGTACAATCTACCACCAAACGGGTGATGCGAATGCCCAACCCTCTCCTTTACATGATAAGTGGATGTAAAGATGACGAAGTTAGTATAGATACCACCATAGATGGAGAAAATTGTGGAGCGTTTACCAATGCATTTCTTCAGTCGTTGGCACCGAACAAATCCATTGTGGAGATTTATGTAGATACTTGTAAAAAATTATCAGAATCCCAAACACCGGTATTGTCTACAAGCGCCATGATTCTTCGCAACCCGCCTCCGACCCTGTTGAAGAAAAACATGCTCCAAGTATCTGGATATAAAAAAATAGTTCCTCCCGTGCGACCTCGTGCCGTTCACATGGTTCGGCATGTACCGCGTGGTCGCGTTGTATTACGGCTTCAATTTATAAAGTGATATAATGTTCTTTGATGGGCAAGAGAGGCATGTCCTTGACCTTTTCAAAGACAAAGGATCGATTCATGAAAGATACTTCTTGTTCACCGGCATTCATTTTAATCGCTCTTGCGGTAGGGTCAGTTTCGTAAATTTGTTTGAAATTCATGGACAATGATTCTTTGTATTCAAAACCATATTCTTTCATCAAGGGAATGAAATAGTCGAAGAAGACCAAATATTCGTCTATTTTTTGAGAACCAATGGTGGACTGGTATACACCGATTTTATACCCCAAACAACTACTGTTTTTGTAAAAGGCGGTCTGCGTATACTTCTTTTCCAAACTACATAAGACATCTCCATCCTGAACAATATCTACCTCCTTTTTCTCTTTGAGTTTGTCAAAGATGAGTTTTCCGTCAAAACACGTTCCTACAAAATGACCATGTAAAGCCGTACATTCCGACACATTTTTAATGAACGTGGTCAATGTGGTGACCGACTCAAACATGTAGTGCACAGCAAACTGTATACTGCTCACATTGAAGCCCTTGATTGCTTTTGCGTGATGGTCGACGACTCCTGCTCCAAGGGATTTGTTCAACGGGTCTTTTCCTAACACGGAACGCAAAACGGCATTTTCATAGTCTGTATACATGGCTTCCCCATTGGTCATACATTTGGAACTGTTTCCATGAAGGAACAAACATCGTGTCTTGGTCTTGCCTCCTTTATATGCTTCCAGATAGCGTTGTCCAGCACCATCTACCGTATCTACCAAATTGTTTTCAAAGATATCAACGCCAAGAACGAAAGACGCCTTTTTCCATTTCGGAATGTCTCCCCCTTTTCCGACCGCAAAATCCAACACAGTGTTCCCGTCTTTGATAATGTCCAGCACCTGATACTTGATGTAATTGTGAAATTTACGTAGTCCCGCCATTTTATCCTTGTCCACATGTTCATAATACACCGTGCGAGGACTGGAGGCTAACATGTCCAAACTGAGCGGATTCATGATGGTTGTCCAATTGTTCAGTGCTGTGGACAAGGCGTTGGGGTTGCGTCGCACCATTTTGTCCCAACGAACGCGTAAAGGTACCCATTTCGCTCCTTCGGGATAATCCAGCGTCTCGTCGTATTTACATTCAATGATCATTTTGGATTCAATCGGCTCTCCATATTCAGTGCGTATGATTCCGTCCGGACAGTATACATGTGCCTTGTGAGGCAAGGCTCCTGGTTTGAACATGATGTTCTGGGTTCGGTCAGGAGCAGACAAGACATCATAACGATTCCAAATACAGTATTGGTGATTGGCGTATTGTGTCCCGTGAGGATTGACATCATTTCGGTTGAACCCCACCATCAGATGAAGTGTTTTGTATTCTTCGGCTCCTACCGATGTTGTTTTGAAATGCGAATCATCCTCTACGGTAACGTAAAAGTCAATCGTGTTTTCAGACGGTGGTTTCCATTTGAAACTGAGTTCCCACGTGAATCTCTTGTTGGTCACCGTAGATTTACTAGATGTCATGCCGACTCCATACGTAATATGGGTGAAAATGATACCATCGGTATGATACGCGTACTTGTCCGAATCCGCCAATTCTTTACAGGCGATGGGTGTAGCCATGATAAATTGTTTGCTGGAAAGCGTCATGTTCGCCGACGACTCGCTAACCCGTTTTTCGTTCAAGAGTTTCAATAGACTGTTGAGTTGGACATAGCGAGTTTCTTGAGGAGGAACCGCCGACCCTTTGACTGCCAGAAACGCCTTGGTGCGAATGTCGGCTTGGGCGGCATTAAAGTAGAGGTCAAACGCAAGGTATGCGTTCATTGGGTTTCTGCTCTTGTCTTTGGTAACATGCTCTCCATCTATCAAAGTTCCATTGAATCCCTTGACCGAAAATCCAGTATACTCTACTTTCATGGCCGAGGTCAACAAGTATACTTTGTTGTCGGTAATAAACATCATTTTTCGTTCACCGTCGGCCTTTTCGGTAACCACAAACTCGGTAAACAAGTTGTGGTCGGTTATGTGATTCTTCTGTAATGTAATGGAACCCGGTGCAATGAATTCTTTGGTTTTTGTCAGTGTATGATACTGTTCTAGGACACGTTTCATTTCCGAAACACGGATAGGATAATACGTTCGTTGAATGCCTCTGGACGCAAACGTAAGAGCCTGTTGAATCTGAAGTTTAACATTGGTTTTTGTATGAAACTCGGCTTCAATCTCGTATTGAGGATCCACGTCAAATACGGCATTGATGTCCGAGGACATTTTGACAATACTACAATCAAAGACAAAGGGGTACGAGGGTGAGGTCAACCGCACTCGGTTCATGTAGCGAAATGATTTTTTATGTGTTTTAAAGGACTCAATGATACGAACGCGTTCGTCTTCCGGAACAGGCGTTTCCAAATTCAAGGCCAATTTAGAATTAAAATCTGGAATGGGATGTTTTAAAATGGATGTTTTTGTATACACGGTAGGATTCAAAAGTACCGACGTTTTACAATAATGTTGAATGGCACCTAGATTGGACAATTCAAACCGATATTTTGTATCGGAATCATTGACTCCTACGCGGAACATGTCTTTTCCACGAGGGTCTTCTAGGACAAACCCGGAATATAAAAGCCATTGAATGACGTTTTGAAAATCAATGACCGTGAGTTGAATTCCTATTTGAGCTTCAAATTCAAGGACAGATTCGCCCTGTACCTCTGTTTTTTCAAACGCCTGTATTATGTCGTCCATTATACTCTATAGGAATACTATATATTTAATCAATTTATTTTAGAGATATAGTATATATGAACGCTGTCTTGGTAGAATTCGTAGGGTCTCTGCTTTTTATGTATGTGATTATACTTACCGGAAATGCCTTTGCGATTGGAGCAACCCTGGCGTTTTGTATCTTTTTAGGAGGCAAAATATCAGGTGGCCATTTTAACCCAGCCGTTACCGTGATGATGGTCATGGCCAAGAAGACTAAACTGGAGATGCTTGTACCGTATGTGTTGGCTCAAGTGGCGGGTGGATTACTCGCGCTTGAAATTTACAAGAGGGTTAAGTTGTAAGGGGTGGCATATCGTTCATGTCCATGGGAGATTTACGAGGCTGAGGCCGTGTCGGTTCATTTTCTTCTACGGTATCGCGAGGAGACGGCAGTGAATTAGGAACAACGTCTATTCTGTGGCGATAAAAGGCATACCCTAAAAACGACAGAAGATAATACAGGGGAATTTCTTGCATCACCTTAATCATAGATTCTCTGTCCAGTTTACCTTTAGAACGTGTTTCGTTGTTCATTTGCTTGTAAAGGGCTTCTCCCTTGTAATTTTTCTTGTCGTCTTTTTTGTATCCAATGAACTTTAAGAAATCTTCATGCATTTCATCCAATGCAGTGTTTTCATTTCCACTAATGTCTGTATACAGCTCAAATAAATGTTGGATGACGACGGCTCGGTTTATGGTTTCTTCACAGCAAATATCTTTGCGATAGTTTAAAAAGTACCGATTCATATTCTTTTTCAGTGTCTTGGGCTTAAACTTTCCGCGGAGATACGAAATCCACATATAGTATACCGACAGATTAAAATTATAGCAGATACTTAAATCTTACTCGTGTATACTTCCTATGAAGGTCTTGTCCATAGATGTCGGTATCAAACATCTAGCGCATTGTTTGTTGGAAACACATCCTGATACAACGACGATTTTAAAGTGGGATGTATTTGATTTAACAGAACAATTGTGCTATTGTGGAAAAAAAGCAATATCACAATTACATCAAATTCCTTTATGTAAACAACATGCGAATCATACACAACGAAGCCTGGTGAATTGTATTTCTTGGTGTACGAGAGCACATGTACCGTTAGGAACAGTGGAACAGATGCGTAAACAACTTGCTAAACAAACAAAAAAACTGGAGCCTCCCAGTGTGTATGAACTTGGAGTGTCTATGATGAAACATTATGATACAATTGGTCAGGTAGACTTGGTTCTGATTGAAAATCAAATCGGTCCTTTGGCCAGTAAAATGAAAATGATTCAAGGCATGGTGGCTCAATATTGGATCATGAAAGGAGCTACTATAGAATGTATTTCGGCCTGTAATAAATTAAAGTTGTTTGTCACTGGAAAAACTACCTATGCGGAACGAAAAAAGTTGGGTATACAACATGCTCAAACCGTGCTGTCCCTGAATGGCATGGAAACCGATGTCTTTCGTAAGCATAAGAAAAAGGATGACCTGGCGGATACGTTTTTACAAGCCGTTTGGTATTTACATACTAATTGCGGAAGACTTAAAATTAAAAGTTATTAGGTATATTATGGAAATTGTCAATTTATCCCCATTGGACGACCTCAAGGTCACTTCTCTGGGACCCGGCATTGAGTTGCTGATGAACGACAAGGCGTCCAAATCAGAAAAACACACCGTCTCTATTTCCGACATTGACAAACTAGAAACGGAATTGAACAATTTGACGGCTCCACCTCCCGTTGCCGAAAAACCCATGGAATTTCCTCGTATGGAGACCATCAATTTGTCCGAGCCTCCTCGCGAGGTTAAATTTGATATTCCAGTAGAACCCGTAGCCAAGCCTACATGGGATGGGTTCAAGCCGTTTCAGGGAAATCCTGATAAACCGGAACGGTCTTCGGACAATGTAAAGGAAAAGTTTGTCTTTCTCCGTAAATTGGAAGACTTGGAATCCAAAGGCATTCGCTTGACCCGAAAATATTCCATGGATTCTTCTTTAGATGAAATGAAAGGAGAATATGAGAACATCATCTCCGAAAAAGAACGGTCAAACAGCATCAAATTCCAAGGGAAAATGCTCATGGCGTGTATTACAGGAATTGAATTTTTAAACTCTAAATTTGACCCTTTTGACGTAAAACTAGATGGATGGGCGGAACAATTCAACGAGAACATTACCGATTACGATGAAATCTTTGAGGAACTTCATGAGAAGTACAAGTCCAAGGCGAAACTGGCACCTGAAATCAAGCTCTTGTTCCAATTGGGAGGTAGTGCCATGATGCTTCACATGACCAACACCATGTTCAAGTCGTCCATGCCCGGACTGGACGATGTCATGCGACAGAACCCTGAGTTGATGCAAAAGTTTTCTCAGGCCGCCATGAATTCCATGGGGACGTCCAATCCAGGGTTCTCCAAGTTTATGAATACCGTCAATGAGCCGAGGGACGCTCGTCCGGAGATGAAGGGACCTAATGACATTAGCGACATTTTGAATGGTCTGAAACCCAAGACGGTTCAGCTGGATGAAATGAGCAACATCAGCGCGAGCGAGTTGGCCGACATGAAAGAGGGATTGATGAAGCGAGGTCGCAAGAAAAAGTCGGATAGGAATACAGTAAATTTAAACATATAAGGTATGGATGTTTCCCCTTCTGACCCCATTTGGAAATATTCTAATCCTCGCACAGTAGTGAAACGAGCAAGGAAATATTTAGGAAAAGGAACTCGTGTTTTAAGGTCTACACGAAACGGAAAAAAATACATGGTGTTTCATAAAAAATGGATACATTTTGGAGCCATGGGATATGAAGATTATACCAAACATAAAAATAAAACACGGCGCAAGAATTATTTAACACGAAGTGCTGGTATACATGGAGATTCTAAATACAGTGCAAATCAATTAAGCCGACACATTTTATGGTAATAAATCTATGCTTATTACATATGGATAAAACAATAGTTGCCGTGTTGACGGACAAACTCATGATTACCGTACTGTTGATGGTTCTTCTGAGTGTACCGTTTATTTTATTTCAAAATAAAATATCAACCTGGTTATCGTCTGTCGTAGAAAAGGCAGACAATAAAAAAGAAGAGAAGGCAAACGCCATGTCACAAAACATGTATACACTCTTGATGTTGCTTCATGCTCCTGTCTTTTTCAGTACCGTTCTATCAAGTCCCTATGTCATTGTATACGGCCTTGCTTATTTGATAGCTGGTAGTGCCATGTTGATGGTAGACCCATGGGGTCTCATCAGTATGAACAAATTTTCCAATACGGCGTTTGTAGGAGCGACCATTCTAGCTTTCGCTACACTAATTACCCAATCCTATTCCCTAATTAAATTGGTGTGTATCATTGCGTTGTGTGTATCGTTTACCAACATCATTCGTGAGTATACAGATAATAAGGGGGCGCTGGTTTACTTTTTGTTGTATACTATCCCTTACTGTATTGCTTATCTTTTTGCTTTACAACCCTCGTTGGTTCAAGTCATTCGGGACAAACTAAACGAACCAGGAGCATCCGAACCTATTCGAATGAGCGTGCCCTTGTTTTTGTGTGTTTTATTTTTTGTTCTACTCTTTTATTCCTCTACGATGTTTCAAAATTATTATGGAAAGGTGTTGATTCGCGAACCCGTTAAATTAAGTATACCGACGGAACTTAGAATTGACCCCTCCTATGACTATACATTGTCCTATTGTGTCTACATGGATGCTGTTCCTCCTGAATACAATTACGCAACTACATTACATAGCAATGTGGTCTCGTGTGGGTATGGTGTTCAAACAAAATATGAACCTTCTTCTCAAACACTTCGAGTGGTGACTAAACAACCAACCAGTGATATTTTTGAAACGGAATTTTTACCGCAACGATGGAATCATGTGGTGCTGGTATCACATAAAGGACAATTGGACATTTATTTAAATGGCGATTTGGTCGGGACGAAACATTCGTTGTCGCCTACTGAAAAATACATGTTGGTAGGACAACAGAATGGTCTCAAGGGTAAAATTTGTTGTGTTATTTATTCCAAGGTCGCCATGTCCAATGTCATGGTCAATCAACTCTATCTTCAGCTTAAATCACAAGACCCGCCTATGATTTAATAGAGGCACGTTTCTTGCGCCTAGATTTTACAATCCTAGAGGTACGCTTCTTACGCCTAGTGCGTCGTCCTCCACGCATACCCAATATGTCATCTGATAATTTATTAGCACTATCATCGCTGTCATCACTTCCAAGTTCCAATACCGCACGGGATACCTCACTCTTATTCTGGAGTACAAACCTACGTTCATCGGGAGTTAACACATCTAAAGTTTTAGCGTTGTACAGCTTATTCGCTAGGTCAGCAACAGAAGGCATATACTATAGTATACTATTTTAATCTTATAAAATTGAAACGATTTTCTAAATATTAATCTATTACTACCTCGGAATGGCGTGTTCATTGTGTCATGAGAAAGGACATAATAAACGCTCCTGTACAAGGAACAACCATCATGTGACACCAACCGTAATCAAGGTAAAGACAACTCCAATTCAGATCGATAGGGGCGACCCGTATACATCTGAACTTCTTCGTCAACAGTTTACTTTACACAAATCATACGCACTTGCCCGATTGGAAGGCACACAACATCTGGGAGTTCGGCAATGTGCCTTGCCGGAAGACATTAGCGAAAACATTGTCAAGGAAATCATACACAACAAGGTCGGAGACACTACGTCGCGTTGGGACTGTAAACAGGGCGATTTACATTCTCAACAAGAGGGAAAACAAGAATGTAAGTGTTTTACTAGTGATGGACCATTGTCCTTTACACCATCCTCCCATTGGGATGTCCTTTATTTCTTGGATGCACGACACTGGCTTTCCAATCGGTTCGTTTTACATCGTGTCATTTTAAAACGAACCTCTCCGGAATGGAAAGAGATAAAAATAAGCAAAACGGAAACCTTTGAAGACCAGACGAAGCAGAGGCGTCGCCCTCGTATTTCATGGGAGACATTGTATCCTCAAATTCAAGCCCACTGTACGATGGTCTACGACGGAACATTTGAAGACATATTTGCTTGAAGTAAGGGAATCAGCCGACGAGCAATCAGCTGAACTACAGGTACTGAAACAGCATTCCCGGCCAATTTATACAGATTGGCATCACTCAACGACGGTAATACATAGGACGGAGGGAACCCCTGAAGATTGAAGCATTCGCGCGGTGTCAACTTTCGTATACCATGGTCATCTAGCAATAAGGGAACGTTATGTCCTCCACTCCCCATGTTGGCGGTGAGAGTAGGACATTCCCCACTTTTATTTTCTCGCACATAAACGCGTCGGTATTGATAGATGGTATCTTTTTTCACCACACTGGCACGAACAAGATTCCATGTGCTGGATTTATCTGTATAGTAATATTTACTCGGTACCGTAGGTTCAAGGAATGCCGACACGGGTCGTTTCTCTACCTTGGGAAAGTCCAACTGGAAAGCATCAAATACCGTTTTGGATTTCAGACAGACCATGTAGATTCGTTCCCGATGTTGAGGAATGCCGGTAATGTCCGCAGTGTCCAATACCTTGAACCGAACGTGATATCCTCGCTGTTCCAAGTTATGTTGAATGATTTGAAATGTCCGACCGTCGTCATGAGAGACCAAGTTCTTTACATTTTCTAGGATGACACAGGACGGTTGATGATGGTCTACAATGGCCAATATTTTCCAAAATACATTAGACCGTTCATCGTTGAAACCCTCTTGATGTCCCGCAATACTAAAGGGTTGGCATGGGAATCCTCCCGTCAAAATGTCATGCGGAGGAATTTCGTCCACTTTCAATTCATTCAAGTTTTTCAAGGTGAGAGGGTGATTGAAATTAGCATCGTAAATACGTTTGGAGTGATCCACCATGTCATTGCCAAACACTACACTTACAGCATTGGTGGATTGAAACGCCAAGGTAAACGCACCCGTTCCCGCAAACAAATCTATCATGGTAAGGTTTCCCGAAACGACGGGTTGTGGAGAGGGAGAAGGAGAAGGGGAGGGAGAGGTCAACCACTGTAAAAGAACATCCTTCTTTTTTCCGCTGTATCCTTTGAGGTTCCTTTCCTTGCAAATTGCCACAAGTTCATCCCGGGATTTGGTAGAGTAATCCATTCTTATTTACTCGTAAGAGTTCTATTGTTATATCAATTTAAAACATATTGTTTCCTAATCCTCCAAAATTAGAAGGCATGGGGTCGGCTGCCATCGGACTCACTTGAGGGTTGTTGGGACTCGCAAACATGCTGTTGAAATCAGGTTCTTGGGTAATGGGATTGGAGGTGTTGCTGTTTTTAGGAAGAATGCCAGGAGCCGTAGGAGTGTTCTTTTGTTTAGGAGGAGGGTCGGGCTTGGTGAACCTGTCCACCAATAATTTTACTTTTTTGCCCAGTGTGTTGACGCTCAGCAAAAGTATCAATGCCGGAAGAATAATCGTAATGATGTTTTGTTCCGAATATTTGATTCCGCTTGCTGTAGGAATATACGTGATGATTCGGTGAATGAACAATATTCCTAAAAATAAGACAATACATTGAATCACGATTTCAAGGAAAATGGACAGGGTACTCTTGGTAGAATCTAATTCGGGCATATATTCATCTACACCCAAGTTCAATAAGGTAATCAAGACAATGCCTATAATGGTATACTGAATGATGTTGACCATTTCATTACGACTGTCTTTTTCAAAATTAAATACATGAGATACAAAGTTGGGTTGTTCTTCCATGTTTTTATGGTTAGAAATTAATTAGTTAAAAAGGGGAAATATCTATCCTTTCTAGTATTATATGTCTAGACGTCCTACTAGCGCACCTCCGCCTCCACCCAAGCCTGAACCCAAACAAATTCACATTAATGATGCCGTCACCATGCTGGCGTCCAAGGTCAATCGGCTAGAAACTCTTTGTGGAGCAAAATTCAAGGGAATTGAAAGCAAAATTGGCGACCACGAGAGCAAGTTCATTGAGAGCACACCGGACTTGGACAGATTTGCCGAAATGTTTTCCAATTTCAACTTGAGATTGAACGAATTGAGTGATCGTCTGGCTACCATGGAACGTGCGAACAATGTCAAGCCTCCCAAGAAAAAGGGAGGTACCGTCATGTTGACCGAATTAGAGCCAACGGCAGATGTTTCCTTTTCTTCGTAAAAAAGCATAAAGTAGATTTCTGTACAAGGGTATAGATGAACTTGACTATTCTTGCTACGATATGTATTGTCACCATCTTGTATATCCACATTGTCTTTCATTTAAAAACCAGCGATGATTTAGAAGTGTTTGAAATTCCTACGTTGAGTCAGGACAATTTAGAAGAGGTGTGTAATTATAGACAGCCTATTGTGTTTCAACATCAAGATGCTCAATTGAATTTATGTGTTCCAACCAATTTAAAACATTATTCGGCATTTGACATTCAAGTCTACGATGCCAAATATGAAGGAATTCCCCTTCCCTTAGAAGAGGCATTGCCATTGTTTCTTACCAAAGTATACGCTACCTATAACAATCAATCTTTTTTAAACGAGACCATGGCCAAAAAGTTTTTTGTTTCTTTGGATACAATGCTACGACCTCCCATGGTGGCGTCTACTACGCAAGATGTTCTTTTTGGTCATACGGGATACACCACACGCATGACCTATTCTTTACACTACAGAAACTATTATTATGTAGCAAGTGGTTCTATCACCATGAAACTGACCCCTCCTAGAAATACACGGTATTTACAGGAAGTTAAACAATATGGTACTCAAGAATTTTATACAAATTTCAATCCTTGGACAGACACACTTAAAAAAGTAAAATGTATTGAAATTGTTGTTCCTCAAGGGTCCATGATATTTATACCTGCGTATTGGTGGTATAGTATACGTCTTGAAAAGGACGCCTGTGTTTGTTCCCTCCAATATAAAACGTTCATGAACTTGGTCGCCACACTACCGTCTATCTGTATGGGAGTATTACAGCGTCAAAATACAAAGACCAAAGTTCTACCTACTTATTCTCTTGCGTCAGACGAGCCAAGTACCGAGTCTCACACATAAGAGGTCCTCCGCCTACACCAGTCACTCCCACAGCCGTCGTCTTGTTGTCGCCCATGGACTGAAGCGAAAACTCTACATACTCCCCCTGTACAAGATACTTGTACTGGGTCTCCTTTACCGTCAAATTCTTATGATGGACAAAAATATCAGGTGATCCATTGGACTCCAAGAATCCGTATCCGGTCTTGTTGTTGAACCACTTGACACGTCCGACTTGCTTCGACATACGCATACTAGAGCTATTTCTTTATATTCTATTAAAGTATATAAATATACACGTGTAGGAATACCATGTGCGGTATCGTAGCAGTATTGAATCCTACCTTACCGGAGACGCAAATTCTTGAATGTTTTGAAAAGGGGAAACATCGTGGTCCCGACAGTACCTCTACCGTTCACTTGGGTCATGTGTGGTTAGGGTTTCATCGGCTTGCCATCAATGGACTAGATGATGTTTCCAACCAACCGTTCCATTCCGACGGAGTTTATTTGATTTGTAATGGAGAAATTTACAATCATCGGGAACTGTTTAATTCCATGAACAAGATTCCCTTTTCTCATTCGGATTGTGAAATCATTCTTCATTTGTACATGGAGTTTGGCATAGAGTATACCGTCCATGCCATTCAAGCATCTGAATTTGCCTTTGTCCTTTACGACAAACGGATAGAAACAATGTTTGTGGTACGCGACCCGTATGGTGTACGACCTTTGTACATGGGAATGACCGCCTCACGTATGGTGTATATCGCCTCGGAACTGAAAATGATGCCTCGCCTAGACACGGTAGAACAGGTACGGCCGGGAACCATTACCACCCTTCATACTGGAAAGACCACATGTCGCCCTTATTGTAGTTTACCCTCGCTCCAATCCATTGCGGTTCCTCCTTGCCATGTATACTCGGTCTTGTACCAGTGTGTAAAAAAGCGAGTAGAATCTACGGAACGACCTATGGCATGCCTTTTATCGGGTGGATTGGACAGCAGTATCGTCGCTTATTTGGTGAATGTATGTCGGCGTGAACTCGGTATTAAGGAACCGTTAGAGACCTATAGCATTGGACTAGAAGGAGCCGAAGACCTTCGTTATGCCCAGCTCATGGCCGACCATTTACAATCCAAACATACCTCCATTGTGGTGTTGGAACAGGATTTCTTGAGTGCTATTCCCAACGTCATTTATGCTATTGAAAGTCGGGATACGACTACCGTCCGAGCCAGTGTAGGCAATTATCTGGTCTGCGACTATATCCGAAAACACAGTGATGCGAAAATCATTTTCAACGGCGATGGAGCCGACGAAGTGTGTGGAGGATACTTGTATTTGAAACGAGCACCCAATGAGTTGGAATTTGATAAAGAATGTCGGCGGTTAGTCAGCGACATTCATTTGTTTGATGCTCAGAGAAGCGACCGTTCTATTTCCAGTCATGGGTTGGAATCTAGAACTCCCTTTTTGGATAGAGAATTTGTAGAATTATATTTGTCTCTCCCTGCTAGGTTGCGATTTACCTCTTGCGAGAAAAAGTTTTTACGGGATGCCTTTGTTGGTATGCTTCCGGAGACTATTCTATGGAGAAAAAAGGAAGCGTTCAGTGATGGTGTGAGCTCTCTCCAACGGTCATGGTTTAGTATCATCCAAGAGTCCATCCCTGCCTACATTCAAGATAAATATCAGGCGGAACAACCGTCTTGTACTCAAGAACAGTTCTACTATAAAACATTGTATGATGCCTTGTTCTCCGTAGATTTACACTCGTATTATTGGATGCCCAAGTATTCCACTACACAAGATTGTAGTGCCCGAACGTTGGAGCATTACTTGACACAGACTCTGTAATATAACGTTGTTCCTGCCGTCTTACTCTTCCGTTCAATGCTACACACCTGACCAGGACGCATACAATGAACACTTGCTACCGGGTCATACCTACTAATGGTAGGTATGTCGTGATTGGATTTAATGTTGTATTTTTCTACAAAGGCCTCGCGCTCCTTCTCCAGGAGAACTCGGTGTTTGGGGACGGCGACATGCTGTAGAATGTTGAACTGGAGTCGTTTGATGTTCAGAATGGTAGCATAAATGCCCGACCGATTCCACAACTCGTCCAATTCTGCCCGGAGGGTATCGTTGGGCTCCGCCTTGTAGACCACAATCAAGTCGTCTTCCGGAGTCAACGGAGCATTTTCTTCGTCGTACAAAGAACTTGCCACTTTGGTCATGTTAAGCTTAGAGCTGAGTTGATAATGAACAAAGACCTTGTTGGTCGGTCCTGTAATCATCATGTTCAATTGATCCGTATCTACCATTGAGGCTACATGAAAGATATCATAGTGCTCGTAGTCGGTAGTCGGGTAACCACGCTCTTTTAAAATCGCCAACAAAGTGTTTCGCGATTTGAAGACTTCTTCTACGGATACGCCGTCGTCCGCCATGTAAATATACGGTATAATTTACTTTAGGTCAATTTTACCAAGTTTATTCCAAACCTGGTAAAATAGCAGTCTTTTGTATGGAACTTCCTGAAGATGTCCTTTGCTTGATACGAGAATTTTCCAAACCGGTAAGCCGGGCTACATGGCGCCAAGGCTCCTATGCCAATCAATCTATTATCCAATTTGACAATCAAATCTTTTTAAAATCTCATTTTTGGAAAGAACGTAATTTATTGCTTCATGAATACATTCGGTATTTATTGGACATTTGCGACGATTTTACAATTTAGGAACAAGCAAGTTGGTATCTACTTGAATGGTCTTGACATCACTTTTCTTCTCTTCTTCCTCAGGAACTACCAACATTTCTAATTCTTCCGTCTCCGGAGGAGGAATCACTTCAGGCTCGGGTGGTTTGGCTTTGACTTCCATGGAATGAGGCGACAGCTGAACCGTAATTTTTCGGGCATTTTTACCCAATGAAATGGCATTGACAACTGTATACTGAAGAGAGTTCAGTCCATTGATTTTCCACATGAGAGTGTCCGATACAAGTTCTTCTAGTTTATGCTTTTCACGTTCTTCACTCTCCTTGTCCAAAAAGATATCGTTGGTGGTTTCCATTTCATACCCAGCATTCTTTTCCGTGGGTCTGTATACAGTTTCGCCTGCGTCATAAATGCGATTGGCAAAGGCATCGTCTTCGCCTCCCCAACCATAAAACGTATTAGGGAAATTCA
>Ga0247722_10001016_pt1 | contig 15989 bp, 11 predicted proteins | sample MSEWelMarce3H_FC_FD_189094 | JGI IMG/M metagenome (GOLD analysis project Ga0247722, IMG submission 189094) | Subsurface sediment microbial communities from gas well in West Virginia, United States - MSEEL Well Study Marcellus 3H_FC | ecosystem: Environmental > Terrestrial > Deep subsurface >... | reverse complement strand
ACCTTTCGGAATCGGGTGCAAAATGTGTGGGCATCGAAAAGTCATCGGCGATGGTCGCGCAAACCGCAACAAAAACGGACGCCCCCGTCAAACACGCCGACGTTTTGGAACCGATGGCATTCGAGCGTGCATCCTTCACCCATATTCTGTGCCTCTATCAGACCATCTATGAAATTGCCAACAAACCCGCGTTCTTCACCAATTGCCGGTATTGGCTGAGAGGCGGTGGATATCTGGTGATACATTTGGTGAACAAAGACCGATTCAATACGGTGGTGCCAGTGGGGACGCCGCCGCTCATTGATAATCCGCAGAAATATGCGAGCAAGCGCATCGTGCGCACAGAAGTGGATTTTGGCAATTTCGAATATGTGGCAAAATACGATATTTGTGACGACAAGTGCTCGACTTTTGTAGAAACATTCACGGATGCGGCGACGCGAAATGTGCGCCAAAATGAGCGCAAACTTTTTATGGAGAGTGAACAAGATATTATGACCATGGCCGGCAAATGTGGATTTTCGCAGGTGGGCAAAGTCGTAGTGGAGACCGACGAGCACCAGGCGTATTACATACTGAGCTAGAAAACCGATAACCAATATTATGTGATTCTATCATATAATATATGAAAACCCGGACCTATGACAATGGATTTAGGGTTGTCCATGAAAAATCATTCCACGGGTCACAAATAGCGTCCATACAAGTAATTTGCGATGTGGGAAGTATTCACGAACCAGCGGATTCGCGCGGCGCGGCGCATTTCATCGAGCATATGTGTTTCAAGGGTACACCGACCCATCCGTCCTCGTATGAAATATCATCATTAATTGACAAGACAGGGTCCTATATTAATGCCTTTACAGACCGGCGATATACGAAATACTACATCGATACAACCACTGAACATGTGCCTAAATACATTCACTTGTTGTCCGATATGTTGTTGAACTCAGTTTTCGACAAGGGCGAATATGCCAAAGAACGTAATGTGGTGAAAGAAGAGATGATACAAGATGCCGATGACGCCGAAGAAACCGTACTTAAAAATGCGGATGCGGTGATTTTTGCCGGGTCGCCCTATGAATATCCGGTGGATGAGCTCAAATATCATTCGGGGAAACATGCACTCCAATATGACAAACTGGTTGAAATGTATCGTACGTTTTATATTCCGAGCAGGATGATATTGAGTATTTGCTCGGCCAATTCATTTGATGCTATCTGCGAAGCGACCCAGAAATCGAGTTTCATCAAGACTATTCATAGAGGCTGTCTACAACCTCCTTTCATTTTGTCACTAAAACCGCAACAAGAAACCGTTTATAAAATAGCCAAAATGCCAATAAATCCGACGCACATTTGTGTTGGGTTTCGCACATGCTCCATTTATGATGCGGATCGATATTCATTGAAAATGCTGAAAAAGATTTTGAGTGGGTCAATGTCAAGTCGATTGTTTATGATTTTGAGAGAGGATAATGGACTGACTTATTCTTCATATACTGAATCAGAACATTATGAAAATGCGGGCAATTTTGTGTTCTACGCGGAATGTGACTCGGCAAAGGTATTTGTAAACACAGTGGCCTCTAATGGTGGAGCACGCTCTAACTGTGAAGTGGCCTCTAACGGTGGAGCACGCTCTAACGGTGGAGCACGCTCTAACGGTGGAGCACGCTCTAACGGTGGAGCACGCTCTAACGGTGGAGCGCACTCTAACGGTGTTTATCCATTAATTATGAAACTTATTCACGATTTAGTAAAAGACGGCATAACAAAAGAGGAGCTCGACATTGCCAAAAGCAGTTATCGCGGAACAATGGCGGTTTCCAAGGAAAGCGCAGAGTCAATTGCCAGTTATAACGCAAAAAACACCTTGTACCAAAGGTCCGACGCACCTTCATTTGAAAATCGGTATAAAACCTATGTGGACTCAATGACCGTGGTGGATATAAACGCATGTATCAAAAAGTATTTTAGGCGTGAAAATATGGTTGTTTCCGTAGTAGGTCGAGCGCCGCCTTCACAAAAGATGCTTGAAAAATATGTGTAAAGGGTTATAGGGGTGCTATAAGGGTTATAAAATGGTGTATAAACGATATATCCACATAGAATATAGAGGTCCTAATGGATAAAGACTCCGCGTTCATTTATTTCATTATTATTTTGATGGTCTTCGCTTGTGGATACATGTATTTTGACAAGAGTGATTTCGAATTAAAATGCGTGGTTTCGACCGTGGATGGCAACAAATACTGTGTGCGTGAATCGGGAAAAGTGGCCGAATCTGCGGATTTGTTGGCGCGGGCAACGGGTAAATGTAAACAACTGGTGAAATATGTCGGCGAAAAATATCCAGAGAAGGAAAATGTCCAGCGGTTGGTGGCGGGATTCAATCCAAAGAAAATTATGGAAACGCTGCCGACGAGCGAGTTGACTGCGTATAGTGAGAACAAAGGTGAGAAAATTGCGTTTTGCTTGAATACGGAGAAAAACGGGAATATGCGGATTGATGAACACACGCTCACTTTTGTGGCAATCCATGAGTTGAGCCATGTGGCGACGAAGTCGATTGGCCATAAAGATGAATTCTGGGACAATTTCAAGTTCTTGTTGTTAGAGGCCAAAGAATCGGGCATCCATGTACCGCGAGATTATAAGAAGGAGCCGCAGAAATATTGTGGAATGACGATTCGGGACAATCCGGCGTATGATAGATAAAAAACAGAGGGTCGCGTTTTTTATGTATTTGTTTTATTGAGAACAGTGTTCCCAGTCGTTTGCGTCATCGTCGAAGCTTTTCTTTTCATCTTCATCCGAGCCTTCGTCATCATCTTCATCCGAGCCTTCATCATCATCGTCGTCCAAGTCTTCATTGTCATCTTCGTATAAGCTTGCGTCATTGTCCAAGCCCTGATCATCTTCGTCCAAGCTTTCATTGGACAATGGGTCCGGAGTCATACGAATTGCGAGTGGAATTGCATCAATGGTATTCGAAAACTGTTTGTAGTATTCGATATTACGATTATCGTACATGTCTGGGGTAAATTGATAATCTATCCAAAACCCAACATGAAATATTCTCGATGAATCCCACCATCCATCATTTCCAGTAGGGTTTATAGTAGTGTAATATTCATCAATGTATGTTTTGTTCATATTTTCATATACGGTTGGAAAACATGCGCTACAATAATGTTCGCCGCATAAACTTACAAATATTGCGTTGGGCTTGGAAATTAGAGTGGCATCACATGTGATACAAATTAAGTAGGTATCTAAGCGCGTGTCATCTTTACCATAATCGGAGTTGTCATCTTCATTGGAGTCGTCATCTTCATTGGAGTCGTCATCTTCATTGGAGTCGTCATCTGCGTCATCTTCATCTGGATTATAATCGGAGTCTTTGTCCAAGTCATCGTCATCCAAGCTTGCGATTTCGTCATCCAAGTCATCGTCTAAGCTTGCGACTTCTTCTAAGCTTGCGACTTCATCTAAGCTTGCGTCTTCGTCTAAGCTTGCGACTTCTTCTAAGCTTGCGACTTCTTCTAAGCTTGCGTCTTCGTCTAAGCTTGCGTCTTCGTCTTCCAAGACTCTGTCTCCACCCGGAATCGCCAAGTAATTATATTTGGCATGTAAGACCTTGTACAATCTTATCCAGTGATTTGGCTCCAGTGCCCTCATCGGCGCACCATCATAGTTTTTAATATCATTGTAATTCAATATTATATTGAAAACACAATATGTTTCCATGAATAAAGCAATGCCACAACTGTGTGTAACAATTAATGTGCTAAGGATAAGTCCAACAGTGAGTAAATATGCAACCATCATATTGTATGATGGATCGTGAATTGGTTTTTTTGCTGCCGCCGTTTCGGCTGTTGCAGTGAGCGGTTGTTCTGCGGCTAAGCATTCTGCGGCTAAGCATTCTGCGGCTAAGCATTCTGCGGCAAGGCGTTCGGCGGACTTCGACCGGGTCAACATTTGGTGGGTATTTTCGGTAAACATCATTTTCGTATAGAGGATTTGGATTATTTATACTACACTTTCATTCAATTCGAACTTTTTCAATTTTTCAGATTCGACCACAATCTGAGGAGGTGCCGGCCACTCGGCATACGGGACCGCCTTCGACGTCGACCGGTCCAAACTCAACAATTGTTTTAGAGCAATGATTCGCCGCGTGAGAGGATCAACTCGAGCTGTGATTTTCCGCGAAATCTGTTTCCAGCGCCACTCAAATTGTAGCGCCGCTTGCCAAGTCGGGAAACCGGCAACGTGACAAACCCGTTCCCAGGTCTCACCGCGCTCTACCTGGATGCTCGTCGCGTGCGCGCCACCTTTGATTTCTTTGTTGTGTTGTCGCAGTCGGTGGTCCAAATCGACTGTTGCGCCAACATAGGTTTGCTGACCCGAATCCGCAGATGACAATAATAAGTATACAAAAAAACTCATGCGCGCAGTTGTATAACCTCTTGTCGAAAAAAACGGCGTAGAAACAACTTTCTTAAATATAATTATAGTATATCTAAATGCCCGACTCCTACCAAGTTTATATCATGAAGGGGAAAACGGTAAAAAGGGTAATCCAGTTTGATGGAGAAAATATAGAAAGAATACACATCGACGACACAATCGCGCAAATAAAAAATAAAATAATACGCGAACTTGGAAAAACAGACGACACCGTATTTTTGTTAGACAGTCTCTATTTATGTGCCAAAGTAAATTACCAAATAAATATGACGAATATCAATTTATTACACAATACACATGCATTTCATCAATTGTTGGTGAATATGGAAATTGACTATGAGCCAGAAGACCCATACAAGCGTTATACGACTCAAGATATTATTTTAGCAGGCATCAAACAGGGTGAAATACGTCCTATCACGGTTGGTTTAGGAATGATGCACGACCCCATCGACTATGTTTTTCCCGCGGATCCAATGTATATTATTCCAGCATTCAACATTTCAAAATATTTGGCGTCGATTTCATATTCCAACAACACCATTTTGATGACGGCGGGTGATATTGTGGATGGTGTTATATTTGCCTATTTTGCCGAGGATGTGCTTGAATATGCGAGGGGCAATCAAATCTCCGAGAAAGATGTGATGTCGATTTATTTTCCGTCCTATATGTCGAGCCAATCCCCCCCGAGTATAGGACAAGAATCCCTGGTGGATTTGTTATACGACATTCATTCTACTGGGGTATCCAATCAAAAATATTTGGAGAGAGGCATTCATCAATATGACATATCGCTATTTAGTGAAAATCGTGCACTGTTTTCGTTGGATGCGATTTTCAAAAATATTCATTGTACGCGCGAAATGCCATTTATTCGTTATAAGCCGGGAATACGACGAGACCCCATATATCGTTTATATAGTACAGAGGGTACGCGAACCGGCAAACGAATCCCTCGATTAACCTCTAAAAAAATTGTGGCTCTCATTAATGCGGCGGCAAACTATAAGCATATTAGCATTTATAATGATGAATATAACGTGAATATCAATATCGAAAATGACGGGACGATTCGAATCCAAGGAAAAATCATGAAGTCGGTAGATGACCGTCGGATGGTTCCCTCTACTGCGTCGATTCAAGAAATCGATGAAATGCTGAAAGTTGCGATAAACCCGCTGCTCACCTATTTGAACCAGTATTTGTCCAAGAATGGTTACAAGGTGCCTCTCTACACATCCATTCAAAGTCCGGCTGTGAAAATTAACAACTTGTCGTATTCCACCACGTTTATGGTGAATACGCAATTTCAGCTCAATAATGCGTGTGCGTATTCTGTGTTTGACGTGGGGTCGGCGAATATTTTGCGATTCAAACGAGTGGATAATTTCAAGAAGATGGATGCACAATCGGCGCTCATTAGTGAAATATACAAGAAAACCACAAGTGAGGTGGCGGTAATAGAGGCGCTGATGAATAACTATGGGATGAGCAATAAGGAAGCTGTTTTGCGGTTTGTCGAGTATCGTGAGAATTTGAATTATGTTCGAAAACAGAATAGCAATCGGGCAATTGAGAGGACAAACTTGTTCAATTCCATTAAAAACCCCGGGTTCTTGACCACATTCGATGAACGCCGAATAGGCGAAGAACGCCGCGAAATCAAGATTACAGTGAACAATTTGACCAATGTGCGATATATCGATACCGTGTCGCTCTACATTGATAGTCTATTGTACATATCGCAAACGGATGACCAAGAATTGAAAGATAAATGTAATCGTATGCCGGAAGAGGAACCATCCGATTGTTGCTCCTATAGAGGAGGAGGAGGAAAGATCCGTCTTTGCGCAACCAGTTGATATCAATAAACTTATTAAGCAATTTGAGAATAAATCTGAGGAAAATGAAGTTGTGGATGATGCGAATGACTCAGATGTAGATTTGGACGAGTTTCTCGAAAGTGACAATGAGTCAAATGTAGACGATGACGAGTTTCTTGAAAGTGATGATGAAGAAGAAGAAGAGACGATTGAAGGTGGAAGAGCGCAGCTCGACTACGAAAGAGCGCAGCTCCAAGCCAATGCGACTCTTGACTGCGAAAGAGCAGAGCTCCAAGCCAAGGCGACTCTTGACGGCGAAAGAGCACAGCTCCAAGCCAAGGCGACTCTTGACGGCGGAGACCCGGGTCAAGAAGAAGAAGACGACCTCGCCGGAATCGAAGACGCCGAGTCCGAATACAACACCACTTCCAAAGCCAAGAAAACCTTTATTCGAAAGCTAAAAGAACACGACCCCAAATTGTTTTCATTCACCAAAACAAAGAACGGCCAATTCAAACATTATACCCGCGTATGTCAATCGATGTTACAACCGGTGGTTCTTACCCAAGAAGAAAAGGACAAAATCGACCGCGAATACAAGGGTTCCTATACAGAGGCCGTCGAATATGGCACATCCCCCGAAAACAAGAACTGGTTCATATGCCCTCGTTTCTGGTGTTTCAAAACAAACACGAGCATGACCAAGGAAGACATTGACGCCGGCAAATGCGGAAAGACCAAGGCGGAAATAAAACAAAATGTATTCGAGTTCAAGGACAAAAAAGAACACATGAACGCTGCCGGCAAATATGTCGACCACTTTCCTGGATTCAAAAAGGACATTCACCCCGATGGCTATTGTTTGCCGTGCTGTTTTTCGGAATGGGATACGCAATTACACAAAGACCGTCGTGCGCAATGTACTGGGTTGGCACCTGGTAAAGCTCCTTCGGTGGCACCGATCAGTCCGCGCCCCGACCAGCTCTACATTATCGGCGCCGACAAAATCGCGGTCGACCCTGGCCGATGGGGGTTTGCCCAATATGCCGTCCAACGTTTTCTCCAAATCGATTATCGCAACCAGGTTAATAAAACAAATCCCTCTATGATTCGCGACAGAACAACCACCATGTTGCGATATGGGATTCGTCAAGAGCATACTTTATCATCCAATGGCAATTCTATCGAATCACACAACCGGTCTTTTGTGGCGTGTTTTGCCGACATTTATGCGCGCGTCCACGACATTCATCCCACACCCAGCGTATCCAGGTTTTTAGATATTATCCGCGACTCGATTACGATCGACGACTTTGTACAATATGGAAATGGGTCATATATGTCGATGTTTGCCGACCCCGGCGAAATAGATAGCGTGATTTATGACGATGATCCGCATTCCGATTCGTTTGTGTATCGTTTCTTGGACATGAAAAACCCGGACCATTATCGATTTTTCCGGATGCTTAAACGCGCATATGAGAGGTTTTGCCAATTTCTCACGGACGTGGATTCAATCATTGACCATTCTCAATTATGGGACATTGTTGCTACGCCAAACCCGCGTATTTTTCCGGATGGATTAAACGTGGTTTTAATGGAAATTGCCAACAATGATGTCACTGAACACATTGACCTAGTTTGCCCGACGAATGCTTATTCCGCGTATCAGTTTAAAGCCGATCGGGCCAGTGCTTTTATCATTAAAACAAATGACATTTATTTGCCAATATACAAATACACACCCAATGGGAAAGAAGAACCCGTGGTTGTGCCTCTATTGACGGCGGCAGATTTGCCGACAATTTATACCAGTATGGAAAATATCATCGGCAATTATTGTAAACCCCAGGCGTCCATTGGAAACAAGTATTCGCATGCATATGGCAATGAAATCGAATTAAAGCAACCGATGCTAATCCAAAAACTGATGAAAGAAGTGGCCAAGCTGGATTACACAGTTGAGAAACAGATATGGAACTACCAGGGGAAAATCGTGTCGCTTCTTTTGCGCTCCGTCGCATCGGGCAATACCGTGGTTGTACCATGCCAACCATCGGCGCCCATTCCGGATTTGGAGGCCACATTTATGGACGATATCCGCGTATTGAACGATTATGTCACTACAAAGACGGAATTGATGAAATTGAATAGCATGAATCACAATATATTATGTCGCCCAGTTGTGAAAGTATTTGAATCGAATATGATTGTTGGGATTATCACGGAGACCAACCAGGTTGTGCGTATCCGGGCTCCAGAATCCGCAAAACAACATGGCGACGACCTGGTCCCTCTTGGCGAAAATAATTATGCATTTTACCGGGAGATGGCGAAAACGGTGGAAACCGCGGGGGATGGCGACAAGGACCGCATAGAGGTAGTGCGAAATGCGGAATTGGAGGACGATTTCTACGCGTTATTTCGGACGACGCTGAAGTCGGTGCTCGAATCCGCGCCGGCGAGTCTGGCAAAAGTTGTTGCCGCTGTTACTGTCAATGTGTCGCTGGACCAAATGACCGAGATTGTTCGCGATATCATGGCACCAGCGGTTGTCTTTGGACAAAATACTATGCCAGATGAGTTATTGGATGACATTTATGAGAGGGGACAATTATGTGTTGACAATGGCGATAGCAAACATATCGGCATGTTGACCGACGAAAAAAAATGCGTGTTTCCTGGGCACAATTTGGTGAATCCCGCGCGTGACAACTCGCGGGAATACTATGTGCGAATTGCGGATGAATTGTTGCGTTATGGACATTTGCGCAATTTCATTTTGAAACCACATGCGGTATTGAATACTGGCGGCGAATCCTACAAGGTGAATCCAGATGAATATATCGTGGTTGAATCCGACCTTATGAACCGCGACTATTTCTCGAATCTCGCTTCACAATCCCCGTATAATCGAAGCAAATATACGAATGGCCTGACTTTTGATATGGCAAATCCGGATGAGGCTATTGCGAAGCGATATTCCAATGAAGTGTCGCTCGAAGAACAAATTGCCGCGGGCGACGAGCTGCTGCGTGTAGTGAATCAGTGTAAGAGCAATATTAAGGATGTCTATGGCCATCCGGTGACCAATTATTGGCGGCGGTGGGTTTTCCCCCATGGCAAAAACGCGCGGAAAGTCAAGGAAATCTATTTCAAGGGGACCGCGGCGTGTAGTTTTGCGCCGATTATTTACGTGTTACAAGACCATTTTAAGGAATTGTATACTGAGGAAATGGTGCGCGAGATGATTTGGGAAGGATACCGCGAGTTATTGGAAAAGGGCCAAGCTGCGCTTCTTGAGAAGATATGTATTCTGTTTGAAATCCAGGGAAAACGCGCGATTGCCGACCGAATCAGAGGCGGCGAGAGTTTTGAAACGCTGGTGCGTGAATCGGGCGACTATTTTGCCACGATTATGGATATGTGGGTCGTTTTCCATAAATACAATGTACCGGTCATTGTGTTTTCGTCGGCGGCGGATGAACTGTCGGGGATGGGTATTACGGCGCTGGACAATCCGCTCAAGATGGTGGGCGAATTGCCGAATGCTTGGTTAGTCATGGGCGGAACCGCGGAACATCGTGCGTTCTACTTTGTGCGTGCGCCGTCGATTGTGCGCAATTACAAGAAGGATGTTGTGCCGGAACACCAGATGATATTTGGACCGGTCTTAACCACGGAGATGGAGCGACTTGAACCGAAGTTACAGAGTGCGCTGTTGCGGCTGGAATATGTACAACGTATCCAGGGACCCGAATACTTTGTGTCGAGAGTTGTGCGACTCAAGAAATAGAGGCTTAAGCGCAAGCGAGCCTTCAAGCGAATGCTTATGTGTATAGTGCCAATTCCTTGCTATGAATATGTAGGTTAAATATTGGTATATCCGCGTCAATTCGAAGGAATGGCCGGCACATATCATCCACATTTTTCCACACAATTGCCCCCTCATCCGCATATTTGATTACACATGTTTCATTGACAAAACCTCTACTATCACCGGGTCGATTCCGAGGATCCACGCCGCCAATGTATTGGCCAATCGCCGCGGCATCAAATATATACCCACCAAATCGCGACCATCCGGTACTTACAAAACCGCGAACCCCGGCACCATGTTCATCCATGTATATCGGGAAATGCCCAACAAGATACGTCTTCTTCTGGATTTCGCTGAAGTTGTACATGTCGTTTTTCCCATAATCGTAGTTGACCAGGATTTTCGCAAATGACCGCGCATCCGAGATATACAATATGCTCGAAATGCTCCTCTCATAACAATCAAATGGAACACAGATTCCGGTTACATCTTTGAGAGGCGCGGTCAACACATCGTCGCAATTGTAATAGAGGAGCACATCATTCTCAATATGGATGACATTTTGTGTCCCCGTTTTTGCCATGAACTCGTACAATACGAAAAACCGCGCCGAAGTGTGGTGCCAAAATCCGCCGCGGTAGTCCTTGTCCTGGGTAGAATGACGTCGGAAGTCAAATGAGTCATTTAATGTCTCTACTGGAACCAGAGTCACCAGGTCCGAAAATGGCTCAAAATGTGGAATTAGCTCCGCGTTTGTCAATACGTATATTTTGGTATGCCCCAGCTTCACCAGTTGGGCAATATTGGTCATTATGTATTCCTGGAATACACCGAGACACACGAGCACAATAGAAAACATATATGTTAAACAGCGCGATTATATATAAATACTTATTAAGAAACTATTTATATATAGAGGATATGGACCCCAGCGAATACATTACGGGCGAAAGACTCCAGGCCATTGCCGATATTTATTTGGGAACCGCCGACGACTTTATGTATAATCCCGTTATCATGGAGCAACCAGGCAAACATATGCTCATCGATGAAATTGACGCCGCATTCGATAATCCGCCCATCCTGTTTTTGTACCCCCATCGACTCGGCTTGTTTGTAGAGAAGCTGGCGTGGCTCCGAAATCAGTTCACCTTAATTACTCACAATTCGGATTACAATTTGTTAGAGGAGGACCCCGATATCAAACGCGTGCTGGCATGCCCTCTCTTACGATGCTGGTGGGGACAGAATCTGTGTTTTGTTCATCCAAAGATGCGCCCACTACCAATTGGAATCGCCAATTCCATGTGGGAGCATGGGCGGATCGAGTATTACAATGTACCCACGACAATAAAAAAAACCCAGTTCCTCTATTACAACTTTGGAATCCAAACAAATCCGGAAAAGCGCCAAGTGTGCGCCGATGCCCTCTCCTATTTGGGACCCATGCTGCCAATGGTGTCCGTAAAAGAAAACATCGACCGTCTCGCCAAACATCGATATTGTATTTGTCCCGAGGGCAATGGGGTCGATACCCACCGGTTGTGGGAGGCGCTCTACCTTGGCTGTATTCCAATTGTCTTGGAAACCCCATTCATCCAGGCACTGGTTCATTCTATGGACCATATGCTGCCAATCATTGTTGTCAAATCGTGGGACCACGTTTGTGACCTTGAGTTGTTGACGGAGCCGAATATTTATCTTTACATGCCAAGAGACATGTTATGCCTCTCACGTTACAAAAGTTTAATAATCTCCACCTATATATAATGAGCAAAGCTTCAACCCTTGTCGGACAAGGTTCATATGGTTGCGTGTTTCGCCCCACAATCCCATGCGTCGACTCACCCAATACCAACATGGACCAAAAAATATCCAAAGTCTTGACCACACCAAACGCAGACAAGGAATCCCGCGAATATGACCAAATCGCACGGGCAGACCCAAAAAGCGAATATTATTTAGGCAAGCCGCAAAAATGTTCCATGTCGGAAGCCGATTACACCGCTTTTGTTGAAAAATCCGGGTGTCGTATTTTGAAACCAAATACGACGTATTCCGACTACCGATTGCTCCAATATTTGGATGGTGGTTCCGACCTAGACGATTTTGCGCGGGTCCATTTGACCGAGTTCTTATCTACGTGGCCGCAAAGACAGTCCGACTATTTTTGGTTGAATGCCCATAAGCTATTTATGGGACTCAAACAGTTTGCCGCCAACAACGTCATCCACGACGACCTGAAACCGCAAAACATTGTGTTCAAGTTTGACCTGGCCAAAGATACGATGGACTTTAATTTTATTGATTTTGGATTGGCGAGAAATCTGTCGTCTTTGCGAATGAACGTAGAGACGCGTTATATTGATCGGTCATTCCATTGGTCGCGACCGATGGAGCAAGGGTTCGCGTCGAATAAACTCCATTTGGATGATTTTTTGGTAGCTTCGGATGATGATATTATTACACATTTCACAAAAGAGTTTACCGATATCATTTTACAAAACACTGTGAAAAACCGATATGGTATTCGACCGGATTCGTTTCTTCTGCTTCATGAATATGTAAACGACCAATTGAACCCAAACACCACGGTAATTGTAGAGGAGCGCATCAAATCGTGTATACAAGGAATGATGATGTATCGCAACGATGTCGATGCGTTTTGCCGAAAGACGATTAATACTACGGATTCATATGCGCTCGGATTTTCGCTGAACCACGTCGCCAATAAAATGCAGAAAAAAGGTGCTATCCCCGATAATGAATATATGCGGTATCACCAGTTTTTCGAGAGGATATACGACTTCAATTTGTTTACGCGAATGGAGAATATTGATGCGATTATTACTGAATATGAGTCGGTGTTGGAGCTCAACGGTGTGTTGCACCGACTCGGCAAACGGTTTGTCAATCATAAGGTGGAAAATAAGGATTACACCAGTATCGTAAAGGCTGTGCTTGCACTTACCCATAATCAAGCAAAGGCGGCTGCGGCACTGAGTCCGTCGACGTCAACAGCTTCTTCTACGAAACCGGTGTCGTGCCCTTCAGGTAAAGAGCGCAATCCATTCACGCGAAGATGCGTCAAGGTGTGCCCTACGGGCCAAACCCGTGTGAATGGACGCTGTAAGAAAAACCTCATGGCAAAGGCGTGCCCTAAGGGTAAAGAGAGGAATCCGGAAACCGGACGGTGTATTAAAGTTTGCCCTGCGGGCAAAACACGCCGCAATGGACGGTGTGTGAAACCTTAGATATATAATGAACAGCGGTTCTGTATATATTTAGAATGTCATTTGCTGGAAGAAAAACTGGTGGACCGCTGACTCGGCGTCGCCGTCGAATGCACTGATTTCACCCGTGGCCCCATTGATGGAACCATATCGACCATCATCCAGGCGGTATAAATAGTCCAAACGTTTGTTGAACATCGTGTAATCGCCGTCGATGGTGTCTTTCACTGAGCCGTATTTTGTAGGACCCTTGGTCACTTCATTGGGTACAATTTCGAGATATTGGGGAGCCCCGTCGATAAAGAACATGGACCCAGTTTTTTGAGATGCCTCGCATACAGCAATAAAACTGTAGGTGTTTCCCATGGGAAATCGGTTCTTGAATATGAGGACAAAGTTGTTGTAATTCATTGGGTTCTACACTATTATGTGGCATTGGTTTATGTAGTTTCAGGAAATGTTTTTTTGACCCCCAAAGTGTTGTTTGAACGCCCCCGTAGGGAGTATTTCAAAAAATTGTGTAAAAATAAAACGTTTAGTTTTATTTTTATAGTGTTGTTTGAGGACAACTCATAGAGTTGACCTTAAAAATTTGCCCAAACGCAAAACTGAAGGTTTTGCCAGTTTGGGGTGCTTTTTGAAGTGCTCCCCGTAGGGAGCATTTCAAAAAATTGTGTAAAAATAAAACGTTTAGTTTTATTTTTATAGTGTTGTTTTATGACAACTCGTAGAGTTGTCATGAAAAATTGAATTACTTTTTAAAAATAACTGGATTGTACAAAATTATACCCCAAATATTCAATAACTAAGTTTTGTTTATCCGTTACTTCGCTTATCCGCTTCGCTTATCCGCTTCGCTTATCCGCTTCGCTTATCCGCTTCGCTTATCCGCTTCGCTTATAAAATGATTAACGAAACCTATTTCAACACCAAATATGACACCTCTATGTCAACGAATGTCAATGATTACTCCCTAATCGATATTACGGTTCACGACAACGACACAACCACCATGTTTGTCGGCGTGGTCAATGCGTTTCCCGACGACTTTGCGCTTTATCCACTTATCCAAAAATGTATGTTGCGTGAAAGTCACCACGTGGTATCTTATATCCGTGTGAGTGATCGCCAGCTCAATCTTCATTTCATCGCATATTTGAACGGATTTGTGAAAATTGAGTTTAATGTCACGCTCTTTGAAAAAAACGCACCGATCAACTACGAACATATGATATCGCGTCTTGTCCCGGTGACAGCTTTGTTGAGCCCCTATGCCGACAATTACATCCAAAGTGGATACATTTGTATCGAGAAGGACCGCATGTATATGCCGAGTTCGACAAAAAAACTACTAATAAATCAAGATATGGCCCAATCCGAGATTCTGTGGAAAAACATTCAGGGATTTTGTATGCTGGAGTCGCTCAAAATTGATTCAGCGGTTGTAAACCTGTCAACTATGGCAAATGACAGTGTACGCCACATTATCCTTGTTAAAAGTACATTGTTGTCGCTCGACGGCATTCAGGGGTTTCCAGGACTGACCATGTTGACCCTGGAAGGATGCGAGATTCCGTGCGATTTTGTTGATGTGCTTCGTGCGAATACGCATAATATTCACACAATTGAACTCATCCAGTGTGAAGCGCTCGACAATGATATCATCGTCGATAATGGTGTGCTTCGCAATAATGGTGTGCTTCGCAATAATGGTGTGCTTCGCAATAATGGTGTGCTTCGCAATAATGGTGTGCTTCGCAATATTAAGGATTATTGCGAGACGTCGGGCATCGTATTCACCTACTAAGGTTGTTTGGATGGGTTACATGTTTTCCCTATAAAATTATACCAAAAATGCTATAATATTATGACAATGGACAGCTACGCTTATAGGGTGAAGCTACGCTTATAGGGTGAAGCTACGCTTATAGGGTGAAGCTACGCTATAACGCAGTTCACCTTATAGCGAAGCACACCTTATAGCGAAGCACACCTTATAGCGAAGCACACCTTATAGCGAAGCACACCTTATAGCGAAGCACACCTTATAGCGAAGCACACCTTATAGCGAAGCACACCTTATAGCGAAGCACACCTTATAGGGTGAAGCTACGCTTATAGGGTGAAGCTACGCTTATAGCGCAGATCACCTTATAAAAACGCGAATATGTATCGCATTAATTCCTTCTTAGTAATCCGGGTGTTATCATACGCAACAATCTCATTTGACCGACGGACCTTTGATACAAAATCAGAATATTCCGAAAAATTGGTGAGTCCCGCTATCAGATTTACCGAAATATCGACACGATGGTTGGTGCCAAATCCCATCGAGAGTGAGATGAAATTGTAAAGCGCATTGTAACACGAGAATGTTTTGACATATTTGACATAGGTTGTGTTACCACGGGACTCATAACCGCGCGAGCCATATACGTATATTAAATCCTCGTCTTCATCATAAACAATGAAGGCATTCATATCGACATCTCCGGTTTGATCGTGCTCGGTAAGATTGAGAACCATCTTGGGTTCGTAGTAGATTATTTCGTCGGATGTGGTAGTCATTGTTACATATATATTGCCCAAGCATTTAAATCGTTTTTGCTTATTATTTTTGTAAGGCTC
>Ga0247722_10001015_pt1 | contig 15991 bp, 18 predicted proteins | sample MSEWelMarce3H_FC_FD_189094 | JGI IMG/M metagenome (GOLD analysis project Ga0247722, IMG submission 189094) | Subsurface sediment microbial communities from gas well in West Virginia, United States - MSEEL Well Study Marcellus 3H_FC | ecosystem: Environmental > Terrestrial > Deep subsurface >... | reverse complement strand
ACAATAAACGAGCCAGAAATTAATAGCATTACTGTTAATCTAGGAAGACCAGTCTCTGAATTATATCGTCCTATAGGAAGTCTAAAAAGTATTATACAGAAGAGACGGACGTTGCGGAACGGTGATCCTCGTAAAGATATATGTAATAAAGCATCGGATATTTTGAGTCTTTATCCAGACGTAGATCTGATATTACAGCAGTTGGGAATAGAGACGCATCAAGAGGATAATACGGCTGCTGTTAATAAGTCGCATGTGAATTATGCATACACCGAATTGTTGAGACCACTGAGAGAAATGGAAACACGGTGGAATACTCTCATTACAGAGATCGAGGCGACGAGGGCGGGGCAAGCTGTGAATCATCGTGGAGGGTATCGTAAGAGAAAGCAACGAACACAACGCAAGCAACGCAAGCAACGCAAACAAAAGCATCGCAAGACGCAGCGCAAGACGCAGCGCAAGCAACGCAAATAAAATTAATATGTTAAGAGTCTTGAAGAGAAACGGTTTGTATAAAATATCGCCATTCTACATAGAAAATGAGCGCTAACCGACAACATGACAAATGGAAAATGATTGGAGAAGTTGTTACAGATGACTATCGTCGATATCATTCAAAAGCAACAGGCATGACGACCAAGAATCGTATAAAAGGAATCCATGAAAGTTTCGTGCATCTTCTTCAATTTGTATGGAGCCGCGATCAAGAAGAAATTAAACAATACATCGAGAAACGGAAACCAGAGGATGAGAAATTACAGAAAGTCCAAAATAAAGTGAAACCCGAAATTAAAAAGATGTTAGACATTGAGCCGATCCCCGCCAGTAGTTTTACGGCTGGAACCAATATATTGGGAGACTCCGATCTTGATTTTAATATTCCTGTTCCTGATATGGATCTACGAAAACTACTTATTTTGGCAACAAAATGCGGTAATTATGGGTACGAGTTTGCAGACATTCGAAATGAGGGGCAGCCAGGTGTGAACTATGTTTTTTCTAAGTTTGTAGATGGCGTTGAAATTGAAGTGAAACTTAATCATGCAATCCCTTATATGGAAGTAATGGATAAAGTACATCACTATTTGGATCATAAGATGCCAAAGGAACATAAACAAACCATTGCATGGATCAAGCAACATTTTAAGGATTTAACAAAGAAACGAGCAAATACGGAAGAAGCAAAGGCAGCAGTAGAACTCGCCAAAAAGCAGTATAAGGAGTTCAAAGCGCTCTACTACGAACACGCGCTGTATCTGATGGGACTCGATGAAATGATGTATCCTGTCAAATAAATTATTAGAGCTGAAAATGCGATATCAAATAAGTATCATTTAAATTCTTATTTGATAGTAAAATGATAGAAAATCTACTTTCCATCTCTCAATTTGAGAAACTTATGAATTCAAAACTGAATGAATCATTTGGAGAATGCATCAGGGATTTTAGGGGAGAGAAATATTGTGTATCTGAACAAATTATTAAAGAATCCAAAGCGGATAAAAGAACAACAAAAATATTTTTAATATATGAAGGTGATACGGTTATATTTATGGCTCGTTTGCTGTGCGGTTCTACATGTGAAATTAATATGGTATATACCAATCCGTTATATAGAGGTCAAGGGTATTGTGTAAATGGTCTGCGCAAACTGGTTAAGAAAACCAAAAAGCCCATTTATCTTGGTGTAAGGAAAAAGAATAAACCAGCCATAGGGTGTTATGAAAAGGTAGGATTCGTATTTAGTAGAGTAGAAAATGGAGACAATATCATGATTTACAAAAGAGCGATGACAAGAAAGAATAAAAATAAGTGAGTCACAATTAGTTTAATATCTTATCCATAAGTATAAATGATAAAGTTTCGTAATCTAATTGTGTTTATTTTCATTTTACTTGTTTTATTAATGGTGTCAAAGAAATATAGCTATCAAGCATTTATAGATTATCCTAGCCAAATTGATAGAAATAAAAAGTGTCTTACTGGTTATTACGGAAATAAATGCACATTAAGCGTAGTTAAACAGCCTTTAGGAAATTGTCCAACGAATTACTACAAAGACAGTGAATGTAAAATGAAAGGATGTATCGAAGTCTCGTGTGATGATTATGAAATACCATCCATACCATCCGATTAGACATCCTTCGCCATACTTATTTATGACCTTGTAGAAACGCGCTTACGAGTATATCCGCCAGAAACGGATCGCATTTGCTTTTTTAAAAGTGAATGTGTCCGCTTGGCATTTCGCAATCTATTCTCGATCGCATCAATTGCCCTCTGATAAGTTGCAATTAATTCATCTTTTCGCTTGCATGCGGCACCATTCGAAGCAGAGCATAACCCTTGAAGTGATTCAATTTGTCTCTTATGTTCTTCCAGTGACTGTTGATTTTCAATGAGTTGGCGTTCCAGATCACGATATTCATTTTGTCGCCGCTTTTTGATGTAGGATGGAGTATAGATATGTCGCATACCTGGCTTTCTCTGCATTTCTGCTTCTCCAATATGATTCTTTAGGGTTTGTGCGATTCGTTTTGATCGTACCATTTTTTTCGCTTCTTCCACCGCGATCCGTTGCGATTCATATTTGCGATATAGTGCATTTGTATTTCTTTCTTTTTGTTTTAGCTCCATGGCTTGTAATTCATCATGGCCCTTCCGTTTTTCAAATGCCGCTTCATTTGTCATGTATTCATTTTGTGCTTTTTCGAATGCAGCAAGTATTTCATTTAATTTCTTTTGTTCCTTATGTAATTCTTCTTTTTCTTTTGCTTCCTCTTTAGAAATGGTAGATAAAATGGATTCAATACTATTGCGTAAGACATGGGGTGTATTATTATTCCTACGAGTAAATAATTTGTTAGTCACTGAGTTGTTGCGACATACAAAATTATAATAGACTCCTGGCTTGCTTTTACATAATTCTTTTTGTGTTGTACGAAACCGATCGTTGATCTCATTCAATATATTATGAAATGAAGTAATATCTTTATCCGTCAGATCATCTATGTAATTTAATACATCCTCGGGAAGAGGATATGCACTATGTTCGTATAAATCACCTATGTATTTGTAAATATCTTTCAACTTTCCTTTTTCTACTGTTTTAAATCGTAATCTCTCCATTTGATGATCAACTGGCTTGCATCGTTTCCTCGAATCATGTAAAAAAGGATCAATATCAATGATACCTGATCCAAAAGAAAGACATGAATCGAAAGGTTTTTTAGCCGGAAAACAGCTCAATGGATATAATATAAAATTGGGACACATTTGTCCAGGGGTATAAATGGCAACATTTCCAAATGCGTTGTATATTTCGGCATGATGTTGTACTGGATCTTTTAAAATGGTAGGAGACAGTTCACATAATTTGTTGGTAAGCTCACTGTGTTCATAACTGTACGCACCGGCTTTTACTTTCACAACAATGATGCAATGATTTGGAACTCTAAATGTAGTATCTCCTTCTGATCCATGTCCGCGAATGAGATAGGCTTTTGTGGCAGGTGTCACCACAAATGGTTCTTTTTTAAGAGATAATGAATCTGAACTCATATCCTTCCTATTATTCTATTATATTTCATGTTGGAATAATAAATTTGACAAACATTTATATAGTACATAGCATATAACAATGTCAGATATATATCCGATTGGCACAAAAGTAATGACATTTGATTGGTCGTTACTTAGAAAAAGTATGGGAACATATGGTGTTGTTGCTGGATATCGTCCTGATGAAAAGAAGTATATGCTTATCCCAGCAAGAGCATCGAAAGAGATGATAATCGTTGGTGGAACAGAATGTAAAATAGCAGATGCCGGCTTTCCAAACAATGCTACGACAAAAGCGATCTATGAATCATTAGGTGGCCATAGTGAATGTGTGTATAAAATTGAAAATATGATCGATCTATCATGTAATAAGAATGGAAGTACACAGCGAAGTACACAGTAAAGTACATCAAGAGATAGAAAAAAAAGAGTGTATTATTTGTTTAGATGAGGTAGAGATAGAATGGAGAGAATTAGAATGTCATCATGGTTATCATAAACAGTGCATCGAGAATTGGATCATTATTAATGCACGATGTCCTTTGTGTTTGAAAGATATCAATGATAAGATCGAGAGACCTATCGATGCAAATGTGATCGAAGAGCTACACAATAAGGCCATTCTTCGTTATCTTATCTTTATCGGTTGTATTGTTGCTGTGATTATTGTAATGGTGTTATGTAGTTCATAGTATTGTAAAGATATATTATCTTTCATTTTTACTCAAAAAAGTCTATTCTGGATTCGTAGTAAAGTCAAAAAGAGAGGAGGGAGAACTACGAATCACATTTCCATTGATTGTTTTACTAAATAGTATGGTAATATATCGTGACCCATAGAAAGTATTTGGAGTTAAGCGAGTAAGAGTAACAGAAGTATTGGTTAGACTGGTATAACTAATATCGTATGGACTATTGATAATACATGTTGCTCCTGATAGATCATACCCTCTTGTTCTAAAATCATCGTAATTAACTTTAGCGGTTCTACTTGTGATATCAGATACACTCAGAACGGTAGGTCCAAATGGATAGACTGGAAGGTTTGGATTTTTTGCACCAAATGATGAATATTGATTGGTACTATCATTTAATAATTGTACTTGAAAGGTGTATACATGTAAACAGGATAGATCATTTACTGGAATCTTATTATATGTGGTGGAATAGTCCGCTGGACTGGAGGTTGATGATAATACATCATTTGTATAGGTTTTAAGAATATATTTCGTTGGAGTAAATAGTGTATAGGGTGTTACATCGATAAGAATTCTATTAGGGAAAAACTCAGATGAAGAATTAACGGTTTCTGGGGGTTCTGTCGTACTAGTAGTGGATTCTGGAGCAACATATGGGGCAGATAGCAAAGTTCCTGAAGAAGAAAGAGGTCCTTCAACTGATGATGATGATGATGTAAGTACAGCACCTACCTGAAAACCATAGACAACTCCAGGTACTAGCTCTCCTGTTACAAATGAGTGGGTAGTAGTAATAATATTTGAAACAGTCTTGATTGATTCATTTGACGATGGTGGTGGTGTAGCAGTTACATTATAGGATATTATAGCACCATCTGGAATAGTTTTACCCGCAGTGAGAGAATCCCAATTGACAATCACGCTTCCATATTCTACCTGTATGTTACTAACAGGTCCAGGAGCAAGAATAACAGGTGTAGGACCGGATAGGGTTTCATTTGTGGCAATGGGAGGGCACGGACATCCATTTGAAATAACGATACACCCCTGATTTCTATAAAATTCCTTAGGCTGTCCCATTTTGACGGAGTTCATGATGGATGCATCATAATTACCCTGCAATGGACCATAACTTGTTTGTGGATTGTTTGGATGCTGTATACGATTAATAAAGGACCCTGCCTGCACCATGTCTCTTTTTCTTTGTGTAAGAGCAGAACTATCGTATATGCGTGACATACTAATCTTATTGATATATAATATAATAGATAAATGATTGATCTATCATATTTCACAGAGCTAGAGTTGAACCCACGTGGAGTTATTTGATTACAATCATTGGGTTTCTATGCATAAAAATAAAATCGCGGTTCACTTGGAGCAGTTGTATTAGTTCCATCACCTAACACAAAATAACAATTTTCATATAGTATTCCTGGCTGGCTGGCTGGTATGTTGGTAAAAATGATAGCATATTCAGGCTGATTTACTGGATCGTATCCATTACGCTGATAATTAGTAGAAATGCCGTGCTCATTGATGTGTGTAAAATATAATGTACTGCCTGCACCAGTTGGAGTAAACACTCTAAATTCATTATAACTTACATATATTTCAGAGACTCCAAAACCGTGTTCTACAGAATTGCTTTCATAAATAGGGATCGCTAATGGTGTAAAAGTAGTAATTGTATTACTTGCGGCAGATATATTGTTGAAACTTGTCAATTTGATATAAGAACCAGCATAGCTGATAGGTGATAAACCAGATACTGTCAATTGTCTATAAGGTATTGTTGATGAAACAGTAACAGTACCCTCTGAGATTCCACTACTATTATAAAATATTCCACCATTAACTGCAAGAGGAAATGCATTGTAATCAGCATATTCAATCAATACACTATATGCTCCAGGAGTGCGTCCCGTCACAGTGGGTGCAGTAGCTGGGTTGGTCGATACATCAATGCTACTGGATTTCACACTTGTATATGTACCGTCAGATACAATAATATATACACCGGAATAGGTTTTACCATAATTTAAATATCTCAGTTGTACTTCTCCTTGATTCACCAGATTAACATAAACATTCTCAAATTGTCCATTAGAATCATATACGTTTATTGTTGTTATAGTACCAACACGAGCAGGCTTTCCAAATGTTAGATTAATGGTTGAGGTAGTTTGAGCTGTCTTTGTTAAACTGGTTGGTTCTGATGCAAAGGTTGTAATGGTAAACAACGCACTTGGATCCGAACTTGACCCTGAAGCAGCAAGTACGAGCGTACACCCAGCATAGGTCGTTGCCGAAGTTAAACCAGTTAATGTTACTTGTGTAGTAGATACTGTTGAAACAGTACCCAGCGGGCTTCCATTATAATATACTGTTCCACTTGTTGGAGTAAATACCGTGTAGGTAGTATAATCAATTGTTGCAGCACTACTACTGCCCGTTAACGGTAGAGAGGACGGTTTCACAGGAGCACTTGCATTTGTTTTAAAGGATGGAACAGAGGATGGAGAACTACTAATAACAAAATCACCTATTGTTTTTCTAAATAGTATGGTAAGGTTATAGGTCGTATTTTGAGTTAAATTAGTAAGAGTAACAGATGTATTGGTTAGATTGCTATAACTAATACCTGGTACACTAATAATACATGCTGCTCCTGATAGATTAAATCCACCCGTAGTATAATCACTATAAATTACTTGAACCGTTGTACTTGTGATACTGGATCTACTTGTAATGGTAGGTCCAACTGGATAGACTGGAATGTTCTCATTTTTTAGACTGAATGATGAAGATTGAGTATCATTTAATAATTGTACTTGAAAGCTATATACATTTAGACAGGATAGTCCATTTACTACAATCTGATTCGTTATCGTTGAATATGCCGTTTGATTGGAGGTGGATGTTAACACATCATTTGTATAGGTTTTAAGAATATATTTTGTTGGAACGAATGCTGTATAGGGTGATAGATTGATATTAATAGTATTAGTAGAAGTACTGGAAGCACAAATAACTGATACGGGTGCACTGTATAGTTGCGACATATCCTTCCTATTGTTTTATAATATTATAGATGAAATATCATTTATCTATAATACTCCGCTGAGCCGGAATCGAACCAGCGACCTGAGGATATCCAACCAAAACGACTACAGTCCTCCGCTCTACCAATTGAGCTATCAGCGGCCTATCTCCGTATCATATCTTATTTTTATAAAATAGACGCGTTTTCTGAATCTCATTTTAAATCATTCCCGTGATCAATTATGTCAAATCAAGAAGATGCTGTGCTACTGGATGCTGTGCTACTGGATGCTGTGCTACTGGATGCCCCACCATTTGATCCGGTTTATATATATAATCAAATTCAACAGTTTCAACACAACATCGCAGAGCAACTCATTTCACGCCCTGAACAACAAAATCTACAGTCGTTCATCCTTGTTGTTGATTTTCCAAATTTTGGAGGTGGAGTACAATTTTTCTTACAATCGATCCTTCAACGATATAAATATGACAATACCTTTATTATCGTGCGAAACATTAATAATATGATAACATGTACTGTAAATGACAGTTATGAATTATTTCGTAAACCCGAATATGCTGCAATTTCATGGTTAAAAAGTAAAAAGAGTCATATTAAAAAAATATTTGTTAATCATTTTGTCGAACATAAACCGGCATTGATCGATACTATTTTCCAATTATCCATACCCATCACCACCGTTACACATGATTATTATATGATTATGAATCATAATTTACATCATCACCTCCTATGTAGGGATATTCCACAATTATATAAATGTGCACCGCCTCATTTGCATCACTATCATAGCATTATTATTCAGCATCCTGCGAATATGAATATGCTTGATCATTATGTAAAACCGCATCAAACCATTATTTCAACCCCCTTACCCGATTATAAAAAATCAGAGAAGCGGATCACGACATCCAATGAAAAAATCATTGTTGGAATCATTGGAAATATCACCGAAATCAAAGGATCAAAAATAATGGAAAAGATTGCCACCTATTACCAAAACAATGCAACTATTCAATTGATTGCATTTGGATCATGTCCTTCCATTAAGAGTTATCCTTATAAAAATATAGACGAATTAAATACATTACTATGTATTTATCAACCAAACGTGTTAATCGAAGCAAGCATTTGTGTAGAGACCTATAGTTACACCCTAAGTTTAGCCATGATTACACAACTACCGATCATATATCTCTATAAAAATGGAGAAACAACGGTAGAACAACGATTGCAGGACTACGCCAACGCCTACCCTTTCCGTACCATTCGCGAATGCAATGATCTTCTACATCAAAAGAAACAAGACCATTTTTATACAATTGACCCTACCATGTACTATACGCCATTTTGGGATCAGTACTTTGGAAACTAACATCGATAGTTTGCAACATAATTCTCAACATCAGAATAAGATGCATATTGATATCCAATTCGTGCATGATAAGCAAACCACTTTCCTTCTGGCTGCAGTAGTTTCCAATGCATATCCAAACATCCCTTTGATGATTTTCCATTTTTTTCAAGATCTTCACAACTTTCTTGAAAATTATTCAATAAAGTAGGAAGAAAATCACGATGAACGATATAGCCTGATGTTGTTTGCGCACACAAAATCCGTTGAATCAAGGAAGATGAGGTGGGTTCGGAAGAAAACTGATATAAACCATGTGCTAACATAAGTACATCATAGGTAGGACATCCTTGAAATAGTTCCACAATCTGTTTATTTATTTCTTCAGCCGATTGCGATACAAATGTAAAGTCATCTTCCAGAATTAAACAGTTCTTCCACTCAGGATGTTTCATAAATAGCTGTAATGCTTTTATGTGACTTCGCGTACAACCCAGTGCACCATGCTTGGGTACATACTCCGCATTAATTCGATGTGATTTGAAGAGAGTAGGATCAATCTTTCTAATTTCTTGTAGAACATGTTCCATACGATCAGATCGATGATCTAAATTGATGTAGAGAATGGCATCAATATATTCCAGACAAGAATTCGCAGTCATTATATTGTATTATAGACAATTCTTTAGATTCCATTTAGCGCCCTCTCCACACTTTAAGAATAGAGGTATTATAATTTGCCTGTGAAATAATATGCGATGCCGTTTCAATATTATTATTTTGAGATTCAAATGCCTTTGGATATGCTAAAATACTACCAAAATTGGAATGAGGTGAAGCACTCATTAGATTTTCATAGTATACCATGATACCCAGAACACGCTCAAATGTTTCACGATCATTTCGAGTTCGAATAGTAGTTGTCAATTTGGAAAAGAATTCATATTTTTCTTCTAATTGTTCGACCACTTCTAAATCAACAATACTTGTCCCGCCAAAGCATCCTTTCCAAATAAATTCGGGGTTGGAAATTTCAGCAATAACATCTTTGGAGTGGGAGAGTAAGGATAAAAAGGTTGAAATCTTGCGATCATTGCGTACATCTGCATGATCAAAATGCCAGTGAAACCGAATGGACCCCTCTAATTCGGATGGCAGGAATGGACGATGAAGAAACATACTATCATGCAAAAAGATCATACAATCCGCCCATTTATTCTTCAAAAAGTAATAATAGGGAAGGATCTCTCCTGCTCCCTTCCATTCACTCTTTATTACTTCTGTATCCATCAGACGGCCATTTACTGTATTAATTGTGGAATTATCATCAATAATCACAATGGGATTGGTATAGTATTTGCGAATCGAATTATAGGAAGAAATCCATAGATCATTATCTTTAGCGGATTGTATATTTCGTAAAATGACAAATACATATGATTTATCATTATGAACGAGCAGTGTTGCTTGAAGAGATGGCTTTGTTTCTATCTTTTTAAAGTTGTATCGGTCAACCGTTGGTTTAGAGAGAGAAGCATTATCCGGATACACAATTTCATTCTCCTTTTTTTCATTTTTTTGTTGAAAGGTTTCTGATAATACCACCTGTGGCTGTTGATATCGAGGAAGAATCTGCGGCCGCAATTCAGAAGGGATCTGAGATATATCTCTCCTTTGAGGAATGTTTCGATTTGCCCATGAAGTCATTTCTTAGCGATCATTTTCTTTTTTACCATTTTATCCTCAGCAGGACAAAGGGTCATGTGCGGTTATTCCTTATTTTTTATGAGAATACAGAGAAATGGGAGCATCTATATCACAGTGTACGGAAGGATGGCGGTTTATGACAGATCAAACACAATTACAAGAGAGAGTCACTGTATTAGAGCAGACATGTGCAACAACAGATGCTAGTTACATTGCCATTCATACCAAATGCTCCGAAGTCGATCATCGATGTGAACAATTACAAATGCAAGTAAATGGAAATCGAACAGAAATGCAATATATTCTTCTTCAACTAGAAAAAGTCGAACAAAGAATGGAAACAATGGACATGCAACATCAAGCACTTATGGAAGATACGGATATGGTCGTCCTATCATCCAAATAATCGCATGATATGATAGAAATGAGATCCATATTTGGCTTAAATTATTTTGTATTTTGCATTACTGCGCTTGTTCTGATTTTGTATTGCACGAAGGATATGCGGGATGAAGGATTTTATAATACAGGCGCTCTTGTGCAATTGGCTGCATCACATGTGCCATCAACCAGAAAGTGCAATTTTGGAGGTATCTTTTCAGGATGGGGTGAACCCTTTGTAAATACCTTTCCTCAATTGGAATATTCGACCAAGGTAAATAAGGTGGAAAGAAAAGTTGATAAGCAAATCTACGACGATTTGACAACACAAGGAATCATGAACATGACAGAATCAAAATATAATCCATATCACTGTTCCAAGGAATTAATGGAGTGAAAACGCGCTTCCATCTCTTCTGACTCCCAATGAATCGTGGGTGGACCATCAGGATAGGCCTCATATGGAATCGCCGCCTCCGTTGGTTTCTCCAAAGAAAGAAGCCGATGCAAGGAACGGAGCCGTCGATCGATCGGATATCGAACCGACTTGCACTGTGTTCGCCCCAGTTGTTTCCAACGCCATTCAAATTGAAGCGCCGTTTTCCATTCAGGTAATGCGACATAGCATGCACGTTTCCATTCCAATCCCTGTGCGACACGCATCCCTGTTGCTCGCGCACCACCCGCCCGTTTTCCATTATGTTGCAGCAACCGTCGGTCTGGATCCACCGTTGCTCCAATGTAAGTATGTCCTTGATCGGTATAGAGAAAGTAACAATATGCACTCATATACTCATAATGAATATAAATTTCTTTATATGACTTAAAGGTAATAACAATATCACCAACTATAATGATTCTTACCTATTGCTTTATTGGCACATTACCTGATTATGCAATCGATACAATCTATCAGGCTCGCTTATTTTACAAGGGTATTATTTATTTTATTATCAGCGATATTCATTCACCCTATGCCGCTGAATTAAAAAGCAAATATAATGTTACCATTATTGATTATAATGAAGTAGTTGATGTTACATTTAATCAATATGTTACACAGTATATTAATAAATTTTGCATTGTACATAGATTAAAAGGAAGAGAAAAACTATTTATTTATTCATTTGAACGATTCTTTCTATTGTATCATCTTATGAATCAATATCAATTGTCAAATGTATTCTTTTTAGAATTGGATAATTTAATTTATGATGACCCAGCTGTATGGGAGAATTCATTTGCATTACATGAAATGGCATATATGTATGACAATCATGATCGAGGTGCATCAGGTATTTGTTTTATTCGGAATAAAGAGATATTGTTGAAATTCAATGAATATTGTAAAAAATTTATTGCAACCACCACAAAATTTTTATCTGAAATGACTACACTATATGAATTTTGGGAAGCAAATAAAGATCTTGTACAGCTTCTTCCTACACACTGGCCCGCAGATCATGTACCAAAAGAAACTCATATAAATTATGATAAATATCAAAATACGATTTTTGATTCAGCTGCCATTGGAATTTATTTGGGGGGAGTAGATCCAATTCACACGGGTGGAGTAATTGTAAAAGGAAAACAATGGCATGGATCGGCAATTAATTATACACCCTATCAATATAAATGGATGACTGATGATAAAAATAGAAATATTCCATATGTACTGTATAATGAGACATGGATTCGAATTAATAATTTACACATTCATTCTAAGGATCTAAAATCATGCTTATCGATTGTACTCTAAAAATAGACATACTTATTAAATGGACCAGTTAGAGGATATTCTATCTCATCCTTTACAGTAAATCCAAAATCGTATAACGGTATACTATTCCATGCCATAAATCCATGAGTTACTTTTGGAAATAAATGTTGAATATATTCTGTTTGATGATCTCGATCAATTTCACTAAAACAATAATTACTAACAAAAAAAAGTGAATTATTTTGAATGTTTTTGCCATAGGTATAGGCCGAATGAAATTCCAAATGAACTGGTATATTAAAATGAGACAAATAGGTTTGTTGTAATTTATTAGGCATTGGTAAATCAATAAGATGATATGTTGTAATTTTAATATTATATATCATAGATAATCGAATCAATGCAAGACATAGTCCACCATATCCACACCCTACCTCTACAAGGGGCAATTCATAAATTCCAAGTTGATTAATATGTGTTAGAATTAAATGTGAATGTAGTAAATATCGAAAATTACTTGGAGATGTTTTCATTATACCATAATTGTGTTTTTGGCCACCTCCAATCCTATCATTTTCTTCACAGTATGATTTGATTTGATCGATTGTAAGAGGAGACTGTTTGATGAGAATGTTAAGATATTCTTCTCCCTGTTTAAATGATACATGTTCAAGCATATGGGTAATACCATTATGGTTTTTAAAATTAGTTAAATTTTGATCATGTATTATATCTTGAATATAGTTTGTAAATGTTAAATAGATCGTATCTGACATAATACACAATCGTATGATTGTCGCTTTAAGTTATTATATCATATCAATGTATAAATGGCATCATCTTAACAGTATAAAGATATAAAGTTTATCTTGTCTATAGTATGAAAATCATTCGTTTTTTTACAGATTTTTGCGATAGTCGACATGCAATGAATGTCTATCTGCGAATTGATAAATTATCAGAGAGTACACGGTATGGTACGGATTATATCTTTACAGCAGATGATAATTATACACACGCTATTATTATTAACACGGTTATGCCCTCTCTTCGAATTCCTCGTGAGCGTGCGATTGGTCTTGCAGCAGAACCCCCTTATTTTCTTAGAGTATCACCTACATTTATCAAATATGCACAGAATCATCTATCAAAATATTATATTGGAGACGCAACAGGATTATCCGCACCTTTCCTTGAAAAGTATAGTTATCAGCCATGGCATCGACATGACATTATTACATCACTTCCTCCATCCTTACCTCCTCTTAAAACAAAATGTATGTCCATTATGGTCTCCCATAAAAAAGATGCACCAGGTCACAAATATCGTCATGAAATCGTGCGACGAATTCTAAGTGGAACCTTGCCAATCGACATTTATGGAAATGGATGTGGAGAATATTCGCATGATCATCGAGTAAAGGGAAAATTTAATGAATTTGAACCCTATGAAGAGTATGCATTTCATATTTGTATAGAGAATTTTTCATTACCAGAATATTTTAGTGAGAAAATCATACAAGCCCTTGTTTGTTATACAACTCCTGTTTATTACGGATGTAAACACATTAATCAGTATTTTCCAAATTCCACTATTACACTAACAGGTCAAATCGAAGAAGATATGAAATTATTAGAAAATATTGTAACAAATCCATCTTTTTATCAAAAAACGATTGATGTATCGCATGTAAAGAAAACAATCAGCATTGAAAATATAATCGATCAGTTTGATTCCTAATTTGAAATATAAAGGATCAAAAAAGATATTATACATGCCACCCATTGTATCCGTCCATATTCAGGGTGGTCTAGGAAATCAGCTATTTCAAATTGCTGCTGCATATGCATATGCGAAACAAAATGGAGGAACTTTTCAGATTCTTCATAAACGAAACAACGGAAATCGCGCCCTATATTGGGACACCATTCTACACAGGATTCAACCCTATTTGGTAGAGTCACTTCCTTCTACACTCGTACGATGGAAAGAAACTCATCCTACTATGTACAGAGAGATTGGGTCTTTGCCCCTACATGGCATCTATTTACAAGAATATTTACAGACCTCTAAATACTATCCAACAAATAGGATCAAGGAAGAAATCAAAGCGCTTTTTCAACCATCTGCAGAGCTTCTAACTATCATTCAAGATAAATATAGCAACCTTCTTACCTTTAAGGATCGTGTAGTGGTAATGCATGCTCGTCGAACGGATTATGTGACCTATCGTGATATTCATGGACCATTGGATGCAAGTTACTATCGCGAGGCCGTTCAACGAATCGTAACTCGCATTTCTGAACCCATTTTTTTACTGTGTGGCGATGATCCAGCCTACTGGAAAGAAATTCAAGACGCAATTCCAGATGTATTTAAACATGAACATCATATTCTTCAACATGAAACCGATATTCATACCTTTGCCCTTTTACAACAATATAATCATTTCATTATGTCCAATTCCACATTTATTTGGTGGTGTGTCTGGTTATCTTCCGCACAAAATGTAATTGTTCCATCAAAATGGTTTGGACCGGCTGGACCCAAAGAATATGAGGATATTTATGAACCAACATGGGAACGTATCTAATGCTCTATAAAATTGATCGATTTTAATCGATGCATAAATTGTAACGATGTTCCTTCTTCAACCCGATCTCTCCATTGCGCCCTCTGAATTGCCGCCGCATCCCTATTCCTTTCCATTGGATCCCTTCCAACAGCATGCAATTGCAGCAATCGCAAAAGATGAAAATGTCCTTGTCTGTGCTAAGACAGGATCAGGAAAAACCCTTGTAGGAGAGTACCAAATCTATCACTCGTTGAAGAAGGGAAAACGGGTCTTCTATACCACCCCCATTAAATCACTTTCCAATCAAAAATTCTATGATCTCAAGCACCAGTTCAACGAAGCCACGGTGGGAATCATGACAGGAGATATCAAATTCTGTCCTGATGCACAAATTGTGATTATGACAACCGAAATTCTACGAAATCTACTCTATAAAAAAGGGTCGTCCACGGAACATCTCGGGCTAACCGCCTCACTCTCCATGGATGGCGTAGATGCTGTAATCTTTGATGAGTGTCACTATATCAATGATAAGGACCGTGGAAAGATCTGGGAAGAGACCATGATTCTACTCCCTCCTGCCATCAACATGGTGATGCTCTCTGCTACTCTGGATCATCCTGAGTATCTCGCCCAATGGCTTGGTGCCCTTAAACAGAAGCCCATTCACTTGATTGAGACCCAGTATCGAATTGTACCGCTTACACACTATTTGATCCAAAAAGAAAAGCTTATCACACTGATGGATGATAAGGAGATCTATTACGAGCAGGCTTATCTATCATGGATTCGCGCACAACAGGGTCAAGAGCGTGAACTTCGTGCCTTTCAACAAAAAACAACAGAGGCGCGCCGTCTCGGTCAAACCGGCGGAGTGGACGGAAAAGTACACTCCTCCCATTTCGTTCACCAACTCAATGA
>Ga0247722_10001014_pt1 | contig 15995 bp, 10 predicted proteins | sample MSEWelMarce3H_FC_FD_189094 | JGI IMG/M metagenome (GOLD analysis project Ga0247722, IMG submission 189094) | Subsurface sediment microbial communities from gas well in West Virginia, United States - MSEEL Well Study Marcellus 3H_FC | ecosystem: Environmental > Terrestrial > Deep subsurface >... | reverse complement strand
AATCCAAGTCTCGTTGCATAATATCATGCAACAGCGTAAAAGTATCGGGATGGGGCTTTTTACAGCAGGCGATGTTGCAGATTATCTTTACCAGATTAAATAATCTATCGTTAGCCGTATTCGGCAAAGCGATCCATCGTTTTAAATTTGTTTTAGCAATATTGAGATGGTACAAGTCAGTTGCGTCATACGGCTTCTTTAACGACACCCAAAGAAAATCCGTCAAAAATGTTTCAATCATACGGATAATATCGTCATACCGTTCCTGTTTCTGTAGGGCATTTAACTCGTTTGATACGATAGATATCCGCTTTATAATTGGTTCATATAAAGCAGACGGAGATTCATGGTTAAAATTAATCACGGAATTTTTAAAACCGTACCAAAAACTTTCATATGCCTCGTCTTTTGCAGCCATTACTTTTATCGTTAAATTTTTTTAACTTTAAACTTTTACTTTAACTTTAACTAACGCCGTGCCGCCAGAGAAGCACGCAATACATTACGCTGATGGTCAATTGCGGCCTTACTTAATACACGGCTATCAGCAGCAGTGGCATAGGGCTTCGATGATGCCTTAGCCTTGGTCTTCTTAGCGCCTCCGCTCTGCTTATTGAAATACGCGGAACAGGCATTGTATGCCTGTATTTGAGGAGCGTATAAGGCCGACGTTACGGCCCCAAGCACCTGGGTTGGTGTCCGAGTTAAAGCTGGGGCAGCTGGGGCGGACGAAGCCGGCGCCCTCTGAGCGGCAGTTAAAGACGAAGGCGCAGACGGGTAAAACATCGACGGTAACTGAAATAAGCTCTGCATCGGGCTTAAAGCTGAAGTTAAAGTGGCAGATGAAGACGTTAAAGCTGAAGTTAAAGCGGAAGAGGAGGAAGCCGCCGATGATGGCGTGATTAAATCCGATAAGCCGGTGCCTGTGCGGGTGCCTACAACCGATGGTAAATCAGTGGCAGCCGACGGCGTGTTAGCAGCTTGAGATAACAAAACGTCATCAAATTGCTGGTTAGCCTCGGTAGGAGTTAAAGGATAGCTTGAAAGGCTATCCATGCGCTGACCCGCAATGGCAACCTTGGGCGTTTTAACCTTGCACTTCCATGATGGATTACCATCGACCTTCTCAAGCATATCCCCTACCTTGGCGGACCGAGGCACATTAGCCGATTTACCATTATATAATTGGCAGTATCCATCCGATGACATAGCATAACCCATACAATCCAGGTCTTGTTGACAGGCATTGAGGCACTCGGGCTCCCCTATCTGCCGCTGCTCGTAAGCCGGATATTCCATGCCGGACGTGCGACATAAACCCGTACCTAATTCCGTAAACGTGACACTTGGCGCCGGGGCAGGAAGAAGTGCTTGATCCAGAGCGGCCGCCTGCGCCGCGGCGGCGGTCGTAGAAGGCGTTTGGGACGCTGGCTCAACAGCCGGAGCCGACACGGGGAGAGGGGCGGGTGTAGCCCCTGGCAAAACCCTATTTACCTTCGAACACCAGCCATCAGGCGACTCATAGCCTGTCACACCTAACTTGCTCTTATAATCGTTGCCGCAAATAAGTGCCTGAGGGTTAGCAGGAAACTTGCTATCCGGCTTTGAACAATAATCATACATGCAAGTTTTACCGTCCAAAGTTAAACAACCTACATCATTCCCAAACCGCTTAACAGGTGCCGAAAATTCGCTGATGCACATCCAGTTGTCATTTAACTCGGGACCAGAAGGAGCCGGAGAAGGTACCGGCGGGCTTGAGGTCGAAGCTGAAGTTAAAGTTGAAGCGGTTGAGCCTGAAAACGCAGGAGTAGGCGCCGGAATAACAGGGATCGGAACCACCGACGGTGAAGGCGACGATGTGGCCGCAGATGTAGAAGTAGAAGTAGCAGCTGGCACAGGTGCCGGACCGGCCGGCGGGGCAGTAGGAGTCTGAACAGATGGTGCGGGGGCAGCTGGCATTACCGGTGCCGGAGCAGGGGGAGGTGTCGCCATTTGAACCTGAACCGCAGGGGTAACCGGAGTTGGAGTTACCGGTGCGGGCGTAGGCGCGGGAGCCGGTGGAGTTGAAGGCACCGCCGCGGGAGCTGAAGGAGTTGAAGAAGCCACGGCAGCGGGGGCTGAAGCAGCTGAAGGAGCAGCAGCTACAGGCGTGCCTTTTCTGCCCGTTTTAACTACGCATGACCACACCGGTACATTAACATTGGTCGAGGTCACGCGAGCCCCTGCCGGAGCATTTCCTGGGTTAGGACCCACACCATGGATTAAGCATGAATTGTTTAACCCCTTGTATCCGTAAGCCTGGCACTTAGGATCGTCCATACATTTAGTCGCACACTCCGCATACGTACCCGGGAACGTCGACCAGGGAACCTCCTTCTGGTCTTCCGTACGACACACACCAATCATAGACTTTGGTACACATCTCCAGTCAACCTGACCGTCTCCCGTAGTTAAATCCGTGGTATGTAAAGTATAATTACCGGTTTTTGTGTTATATGAATAACCCGTGCAGGTATCTTGAGCAGAGCACTGGTTCTGAACGGCTAACAGTGATTTTGCGTCAGAGGGAGTTCCCGCGTCATTAGAGCATTTACCCACCATGCTATTAGTATAGGCGTTCGTAGGCCGACCATTAAAGGTTTTGCCGTCGGGGCCTACCTTTTTAAGGGTCTGTGGTCTTATCGAATAACCAGTAGGCGGGTTAATTTTAGTAGCTGAGTCCCACTTAGCCTGCGAGAACTCCGCAATCGTACCGACATAATATCTACCGTCGGTCGTATCAGACCACGGAGGCCCAATTACCATTTTAACATGCTGCCCAGCTTGAGACAGAAAGACAGGTACACCACTAGTTAATTGCCTTACAGCATCTACAGGTATATCGTCTTTACCTATATATGCTCCAGTCATTGATAAGGTATTTCCCATTTTATAATTTACTTAAATATTTTAAATACCAAAGTCCTCGAATAATGCGTCCAACTTTTCAACTTTCAACTTTCAACTTTCAACTTTACTGCTACGTGTCACTTATTGGATGCAGGTACATGGCCCGCAATGCATCGCGTCCAGCTTATGTATTTAAAATGGGAACCTGGTAATACATTGGCCGTTCATCCGTATAAAGCGTATAGTCAAAAACATCTGGAATCGTAATCACTGGCGCCATGGTTGAACCCGTCAGCGACGGATCCGTTTCCAATGTGACAATAACCGAACCCAAGATCACCATTTCGTCCCAGTCGGGATGCGTGTAAACCGAAATACCCGAAGGCAAGCAACGCTTAATATTAGGATCGTCCACCTGCTGTAGATCCTGGAAATTAATTTCCTCTTCAATATCGAGTATGGATAGTAATTCTATTAAGCTTATAGTTATACCGTAAACGCAAGCGATGCCAACGATTTCAGACATTTTTAAAGGTAAAAGTAATAGTCATTTTTTTTAATCTTTAAATTATAATGGATCTTAACTGCGGCACGTCGCAATGCATATATTATATCCTGTTGACCGTCGTCGGTGTTATTGCGGCTATTTTGATACTTGACGTACTGCTGTATTTCAGCTACTCGTATTTTATAGTACGCCGATACTATTCCAGTGATCTCGAACAGTGGAGAAAGAAACAATTAAGTAAATTCGGAGCCGGCGGCGGCTACATTGGACAAAAATGGGAAGAGATTTACCCACCAGACGAAAAGATGACATTTTCCTCTTTTGCCGCTAATACCGATAGCCTCTTTGGTCTTGACGCCGGAGAAGTTTATACTTGTAAAAAACCGTGCAACGGTACATCAGACGATACTTTCTGGTCCAAAGTTTCAGCCCCCAGTAAAATTAACAAACTAGCTGCGTCCGACGATTCGCTTTGGGTCATTACAGCCGATGGCACGCTCATGTTTAAAAACATGTCTACCGGGAAATGGATAAAGTCAAAATCAAAGCCGTCTGATACCGATAAAAATAAAGATAGTGCCGGAGGCTTTACCTACATATCCGCCGACGGTAAATGGGCTGTTAAAAATAACAATCCTTTTAAATGCACCGATATGGAATGCACGGTGGCGGAGATACCAACGGTAACCGTGCAACAGGTGGTTAACGGTCAGACGGTTACCTGGGCGTTAACGAATGGAGGCGAGTTATATTACGAGATCCAGAAAGAGGATTCAAAATCACAATCAAAATGGCAACGAGTCAAAACCCCAGCGGAGGTTAAAGTTAAATACGTTACGGTTGGATCCGCGGACGAAGTCTACATTGTAACAGAAGAGGATTTATACGTAAGCGAGGATGGCACCCTGGATGATCCTAAATGGTTAAAAATACCGAATGCTCCAAAGTTCGTTTCTTTATCCGTTAACAAAGACATCTACGGTATAGATGTCAATGGAAAAATGTGGAAGGCTTAAGAGTTGACCGGCGCTTCGGCGACGGCCAACGGCGGCTAAATCAAAGAAGGGATTTAAACCCTGTATTTTATTCTTTAAATCCTTAAAACGGGTTCTTGTTACCGACCGCCGCCCACATCAGACTCGACAGCTTAAACGCGTGGATCTTGCCTTCGACGCCAATCAGCAGCTGCTGGCACGTCTCCAAAATCTGCATAATCGACGTCACCTGACCCTTCAACTCCACCAGCGGCTTGGCCTTTTCGTCGGCCAACAAGGCATCAGTGGCCTCCGTGGTATTGTCCAAGGTTACCTTGACCCGGATGTCGCAGCCAACCCGGGAGCCCTTGTTAATCTTGGTGATATGCGACGTGAACAACGAGTAAGCCGACGGCGCCTTGGCGGCCTTCTCGCCGTTCACGTCCTTCTTGGCCGGCGCCCGCATCTTCTTAGCGGGCTTTTCCTTCTCCTCCGCTTCGGACTCCGAATCCGTCACAACATCCAGCTTGGCCGGCTCAGCTTCAGACTCAGACTTCGACTTCTTAGCCTTAGCCGGCGCACGGGCGCGCTTCGGCTTAGCCTCCTTCTTCTCCTTAGCGGCGCCCCCCTTCTTCATCCCAATATTCCCCAGCTGCTCCGCCAGAAACTGACGGTGGAGCTTCGTGATCTCCAAGTAAAGCTGCTCCATACCTTCGTTGTTGCTGATCGCCTCGTCCAATTCGTCGCCGGAGAGCCCCGCCGTGTTCTTAATACCGAGGTTGTACTCGGCCATAAGGTCCTGAAGCTTGGTCTGGAAGTCCATGTTTAAAGGTGTGCGTGGTGCGTGGGTTTGACTGTTATGTCTGACCGTCTATGATGCTCACGTTATATAAGCAACGCATTGGTCCATTTTTCGTACAGCTAAATCATGTTTCCATTCAAACTAATACGGCTGACATTCACTACTGCACACCTTTAAAGCCTCCGATATATAAACAATCTTTCTGTACGGTCTTTCGCATTAACCCTTAAAGGAGAAGTACGGTTCTGCAAGTAGTAAATATCCACCGGTGTAAAATGTTCCTTTGCGATACGATCGAAATCCTTAGTAATCTCCCGCACCTCCCCCGTTAACGTATTGTAATCGTTGGCGATCATCGCAAATATCCCACCCGAGCGTAGTACATGTGCCGATACTTTGACTGTCTGTCTCCAATACTTATCTAGCCATTCTTCGTAATCGGGATAGGACTTAATACTCTGCTCTCCCTCGCTGTACACCTCCATGTCAAAGTAAGGAGGACACATAAGTACTGTATCAAAGTATGACTCATACATTTTAAGAAAATCAGCGTCATCCGCTAGACGCTCAGACGGTGTACATTTAATAGTAACTTTTTTACTATTATACGGAGCACCAAAGTCGGCATAGTATCGACTCAGAAACTCGGCCTTTTTACATACCGACGGCATGACGTCAACCCCTAAATATTCCGTATACTCTGAGTGCATAAACGCCGGTATGTAGGACGCCCAACTCAATACCGGCGTAAACAAGCGCCGACACGACGACGTATTCAGTAAATTACGGATTATCCAGCAAATCGAGTAAGGGTTAAAGATCGAGGCCTTAGGCTGGTAAGCCTGGAACAAGTAAAATAAGTTATTATAGTTAATCCCTGAGCCGGGCTTGCGTTCGTTAACCGTGCCTTTATCTTTTAAAAACAAATCAATGCTCGAAGGGGCGAAAAACCGGTCTTCGAGCTGAAGCTTATTATACATGTTATCCAGCGACTCCCAAAAAGACACGTGGGATTTTACCGTATTTGATACCTTCGTCTCGTGCAAAAGCTCCAGATAAAACAAATTACGTATCAGTCTACGGGAGGCATCGTTCTTTTGCAAGGAAATAACGCCATTCGGGGCAAAACTCGGAGGGAATGTTAATATGTCATGCTTGTCGCCCCAGTCCAGCGCCCGCGGATCCTTAAACTCAAAGTAAGCTTGGTAAAAATACGTCAGGTAACGGTGACGATTATGCACAATAATCTCGTAAAAATAGTCTATGATCCGCTCACGGTTCTGATACCGTTTGTCCGTCTCCGGAGTCTTAATCAGCGGACGGGCGACCGTCGTTGTTTTAGCATTAGCCTTCTTAACCGGTACCAGATCAAATATGTCTTTTAGACTCTGTGGAACAGCGTACATAACGGTAAACCGTCTAGCAAACTCGTCTCTCGACAGGTCTATCAGCGGAAAATGTGATAAAAACTGTTCCAATGTAAGAAATCCCAATACCATTATAAGGTCTAATCGGAATAATTTAGTTACTCTAAACGCGCGTTCTTAACCCATTGAATTAATATCCGTCTAAATAAAATGTCAATCATATTCAATCCTAACGAACCTTTACCGGAAAATGGGTTCAACGGCGTATTTCTGACCCAAACATCGTATATGAATCTCTTAGAGCTGGTGAAAATAAGCTTAAACGGCTACGAGTTTAATGGATTTAATTTTAGTATACAGCCGTTGCCGTATTCCTATATGTTTATTACACGTAAACCCGATAGACTCAAATTCGGGCTAGGTAAGAGCGTCAGTCTTAAAATAACACATATTGCTTACTCGGTTTCTTCTTTAACCATTATTGCTTTGGTCATGATGAAAAATAACTTCACCGACAGAGACATACCCCATATTGTCATAACCGGGAAAAGTACCTTAAATTCAACATCAACATCACCCATTAATTTAGCGGACTTTAAGGTCGTCCCTTTACATGCCCCGTATACCGTACATGGTAAACTAGGAGTGATGGCGCCGGTAAAAAGCAATGATATAGGGACCGAAAGTCCTAAGCCGGCAACGGTAAGTAAACCAGAGTTAACGTTAAGTGTAGAAAATAGTCCGCCGCCAGGCGAGGGAGGCAAGGAGGAGGAGTATTATTTAGGTCAAAAAATTATTAAAGGAAGACAAGGAGGCAAGTATGTGTTCTCTAAAGACGGTCAGCGCAGATATATTACGGACGCCATGATCGCTAACGCTAAAAACAAGAACAATGTGGTTTATAACATTAATTTTTTGAGCGAAGATAATGGTGGTAAATCCAATTAGGTTACTCGTCTACTTTCTTTGTTGTAAAAGAAGCTTAATTAACAGCTCCTGCTTTTTAACCATGCTCTTCAAGTCCGTTAGATCCTGTTCGATGTTAACCGGAGTAGGCGCGTTATCTGCGGCAGCACCCTGCTGAGTATAAAACCGATAGTCATCCGGGCTAAATTGGTTAGCCGTCATGGTATTTGTACGGCGGTGACGCTGCTGCACCGGTACAGGTTCCGGAGGAGGCGCGCGCATTTGAGATTTAACTTGTTGAGTTTGAATTTCCGGCATCTGAGGCGGCGGAACATAAAAATCAGATTGAAACTGCGACCTTACTGGAGCACGATATTGAGTTTGATTTTGAAAATGCGGTTGAAGTTGAGGGTGAAATTGTGGTTGTTGAGTCTGCATGAATTGAGGTTGAAGTTGCGGCATGAATTGGGTTTGTTGAGGAGGAGGCATGAATTGGGTTTGAAGTTGAAATTGGGTTTGTTGAGGAGGAGGCATAAATTGGGTTTGAGGAGGCATGAATTGGGTTTGTTGAGGAGGAGGCATGAATTGAGGTTGAGGCATGAATTGGGTTTGTTGAGGAGGAGGCATGAATTGGGTTTGTTGAGGAGGAGGCTGCGGTGGCGGTATGAATTGCTGTGTCTGTGTTTTAATAGGTTGCATTTGGATTTGTGGCCGGGCATCAGGTTGATGTGTGGAAGCAGATATCTGTCTATACATGTCTATTTTTTGTTGCGCTTCTTGACTGGTAAGCGGGCGTTCTTTCATATCCGGCTTAGATCTACAGCGCTCTATTACACTTTCCGTATACGCATCGGGATTGGTATGAGAACGGTAAGCTCTTTCTAACTGAGTCATACCGCGTATTTCTCGGTCTTCTTTTAACATTTGTTGACCGCCGTCCTCTGCGGTTCCATATGTTTGCATTCTGGCCTGAACGGCCTCAGGCTCTCTGATGGACTCTTCTTCGGGACCTTTTTCTTTCATATGTTCAAATACTTTATTGAATACACGATTGTTAAATCCTGCACCATGATTAAACATTGGTCGTATTCTCTCTAGTTCAGAGGTGACTCTAGCGTGTTCTTGCCGATAGCTGCTCTCTGTACGTTCAGGGCCTACGTTAGTATTGTAAATATAGTTATCGTTTGGGTTAGAATTCATTACTAAATATAATATTTAATCTGCCTTAAATTAAATGCCTCAGAAAATTAAGAATCCTTTAACTGGCCGTCTAATAACTGTAGGCGGAGCCACTCATTTAAAATTAAAAGCCGCCAAAGTTTCTAAATCTAAATCTAAATCTAAATCTAAACAGACCGGTGGCGCGACTCCGCCGAAAGCGGAAGATCTGAATGTACGGTTGTTTGACCCCAAGGTGATTCAGCAGCAGAGTGAAAAGTTTTTTGATAATTTAGCGAAAGATCAGTCGCTAAGCAAACCCGAACCAACTAAGCTAGCGGCAACAAATGAAGCTAACGGACCAGTTTTACCAAAGAATAAAAATATTTTAATCGGATCTAAGCTTCCTCCGGCTCCCTCGCAAGCTCATTCATATTATCATCATCATGCGCCATTTTCACAGAGTTTTGGTGATTATGTATGTGTTAAAAAAGAAACCCTCAGAGACCTCGGTATGTTTATCCGCGACTCTATGTTTTCGAGCGTTGATTAAGAAATTACGCATGATGAACCACCCGCCAGTTTGCTAGGCGGCTGCGTAGGTGGGTCATCGAGGGCAATTTCCACGTGCTCCTCATTAGGAGGCGGAGGCGGAGCCGCCGAAGGGGATCGAGGAGGCATCGGAAGCTCCTCTTCCTCTTCCTCATCCGTCTCATCCGCATCAGCATCATCCTCATCATTAGGAGGGGGTATGGGGAACCTGGGTTCCCCACTTGGTTCCCCACCACAAATAATAGTTTTAAGTTTATTGTCGGTAATCTCGTCAAGGTTATAGGTTGTCCGCATGAACGCCGAGGTAAACCTGTTAAACTCTAATTTGCTCCAAGGAAAATAGGAAATGTAAACGTTGACCAACGGCAACCCGCCCTTACGCATGCAATAAATCCAGTGTTGCCAAATATGAGGATAATTCGGCAAGATCTTACATGCGTCCTGTGCCCGCAACGAAATAACGTAAAGCGGGTCCTGATCATGATAGTAAAGCACCAGCCCTATATGTTTAGCTTCGATCGGCCCATCCCTTGCCGGAATTTCGTGCAAAAACGACGTCTCATTAACCGTCGGTGGACGATCCGTATAATCAACTACGTAGGTAAAACCCATGTCCGCTAGATGAGACATAGGCACCACTTCCTTGCCATACTTGTCTCTAACACTGATCAAAATTAGCCGTGATTTAGTCTTTTGCGTAATCCACGGATAATCTATGTGCTCCATAATGGCATAGTAACACCAGTCACTCTTAATTTTAGCATGGTCAAACTGTGTGTAAACGTCTTCGAACATCTCGCCAAATGTCTTACCGTCCCCCCAGCGCCCGTTCGTCGGGTTAATCATTCCATTCGTAGACCAACTTACCAAATGTTCAGACGTCCTGTAAATCCGGACCAATACCCCGTCTAGTGCCGGGGAAAATCCAATAGGTTGCGGGTAATTTTGTATAACTTGATCCTGATTCTCTTTAAGAATAATTGCACCTGGAGCAATAATGTCTCCCGTAATCGTATTAAAAATCAAACCTTTAACGGAAGGATACACCGACGGTTCGCTGTAAGCGGTTGATTTAATAATGGCATATTCTGTCTTTTGATGAATATCATACCGACACAGTTTAACGTATTCTATAAACACTTGCGGGGAAGCGACTGAATATACTTCTTGAACTGACGGCATTTTAATGCTAATCAATACATCAATTTTCAATTAATCCGTATTTAAATTTTTCTTGATAGATGATATACATGTCGGCGGTTGTCATAGATATAGATAATGATTTCAATGTCATTATGGTCGATCATAACGCTCCAATCTACAAATACTATGGGAATTACTATATTTTTATAGATGATGACCAATACCTCGCTTTTAAACCAGACGGGGACCAAGATAGTATTACGTATACTATTTTAACTCAAGCTCCCGTGCCACCTTCACCTTACGGAAACAAAATTGATTATTCAAAGTCATTAACCACGCTAGGTATAACATCGATCTTGTTCACTCAAGCAGGTAATACCGAACAAGAAATCAACCCTGACCTAGAAAAGGCCCAAGAGTTTCCCGTTGACCTGAACCTGAACACGAACATGCTTCCGTCTCCGTCTCCTCCTCAACGTGAACCTGAACCTGAACCAGTTGCTGCCGTTGTTCCGGTAGCTGCGGCGGCTGAGCCCGCGGTTCCTATGTCGGATATTGCTCCGATTCTGGAGCTACTGCCCGAGGAGTCGGCAGTGCAGGCGTCGGCGGCTCCTGCGGCGGATCAGCCTCAGATTCCGGATGACGGCGTCGAAGGCTTAAATGCCGATGAGATCGACGGCGAGGTGGTTATGGAACTTAAGGAGGACGATTTGGACGAATTCTTAAAAATGTTTGGAGCGGGTGAGGTCACCAAAATTGCAACCGTTCGCGGTGTACAGGTTCAAACGTTTGACGTGAACCTTAATAGCGTCAAGAACCTGCTTGGCAAGACCGATAGCGAGTTTCTTAATGATGTCCAGAACCAGTTTCTTATCAACATGCAGAAAATCGCCGATCTGCGCCTTAAAAATCAAACCGTCGGCCAATTTATCCTTAACGTAAAGGGCCTGCCCAATTGGATCGTACCCGTTGTTAACGGTAGTTTGACCGCCGTGCAACAAGCCACTTCAGACGTTAAGCTCGACTCGTTTCAAAGCCAGACGAGCGAAAACTCATGCAACTTTAAACTGGACCCAGTCAACACCCCCATGTATACCGGATACAGCATGGATACCGATAAAACAGACGGATTGCCCGGCTCTTGGCGCAAATCCCGCTCTGATTATACCGTTAATGTTGCCATGACGGCTACGTCTAGCAAGGGCCCCTATTTGCGTCTAATTAAACTGCCCGGCAACAGCTACGAGACCGACATCAAGCTGACCGATGCCGCTATTAACCGCATAGCCAACAATCGCAATAAGAGCGCCAGCATGTATGCCCGCATTATTACGGCCCCTAAAACCATTCGTAGTATTGACGTAGACTTGATCGGCATGGAGCGGATGGCCAACGTCACCGGTCTTATTATTCGCGCTCCTGGCACCGGATCTAAATCTTTAAGTTCAACTTCAACGAACGATAAGTTCATCGAACTTAAGTGCTCTAAATCCACGGTTCATCAGACGGAGATTGAAAAAGCCCTTACCTCTGCCTACCCTTCGGTGGAACAGATTATTACAAACTGGGGTAATAGCCCGGCCGCCAGCAGTACGGCTGGTATTGCCCTGAACTCCGTATTTAAAATACTCGAGCAATTCCAATATGACCGCGCCGATATAACCAAGGCTCACTGGTCACAAATCGGCGAGATTATCAAGCTCAATATTAAAACACGCGCGGATGAAGACTGGGCGTCTAAGCATACCGAGATGATCGGCAAATTAACCAGTAAACGTACCCAGAGCGTAGAAAGTAAAGACATGACACCCGCCGACAACGGCAAATATAATCTTAAGTCGCGACTGAATGACTACCTTAACGACATTAAGGGCATCGATGCAACCTTCCCTAACGTCGACCCTGCCGAGCCAGTCGCTTTATCCGTGAATAACCCACGATACAATTCCATTATGATGGACCCCGTCCACGGTCTTGTGTTTCGTAGCGATGATACCGGCAAGTTTTACACGGTCGACGGGTACCGCCAACAGCTTCGCTACCAGCTTATGCAGCGTATTAAAACCAATCTGAAAAACGCGGAAGAAGACCAAGCCCAGAGCATGTCGGCCGAAACCCTGAAGTTGATTCAGACGGACTTGGAAACCTATCGCTGGACGGCCAATAAGGGTATGCTCGATAGTCTTAAAATTAAGCTGTCTACCAGCAACACCGTTGCCTCCGCGACAATGAACCTACTAAGCCAGTTCGATCTGTCCGATATTACCGGGCAGGTTAGCTACATTCGTCACATGACCATGTTCATCAATCAAGGCTTTATTCGTCTTGACCCGAGTAGTAAAAAGTATTACATCGTGCAGACGCAAGAACGCGTGTGCTGCCAACACGAGTTCGAAGATCTTAAAGAGCAGTCCTTGGCTGACTTTATCGGCAAGGAAGGCAAGTGCAAGTATTGCGGGGCACAAATCGTCCACCTGGATCAGCCTGAAGACTACCTCAATACTCAGTTTACGACCACCCGCGAAATGTATACCGCCGGCGGCAGTGACGACGCGACTGATTCCGACCCGGATTTTGCCACCTTGAGCCATTTTATCGATCATGCCATCGACCATACAATTAAGCAACAACTAACGGATCGGGGCATTGCTTTAACCAATGCCAATAAACAGCAAATTAAGGAAGATACCATGGCCTTTATTAAGGCCAACAATCCTACAGCCGCCAAGCCTTACGGAACTATCATTAACACCAGACCCGACGGTGTCTCGACCCCCGATCTGCGTCTGGCCATCATGTACAGTATGCCGATTAAGCTGCAAAAAAGCGGCGATGACGAGAAACCAGCAGAGCGTACGGCGTTTAAACAAACCGCCAAGGGTTATGCCGCCACTACGGCATTTTCACGTGCCTTGGCATACTTTAAGGAGTTAGAGTCCGATACTCCCACCGATACTGTCAAGGATCTGCTTGATAAGAACTCCCGCGCTTTCCGCCCTCTGTTTGCGCTTTTGAGCGCGGAGACGTCGTTTAGCCTCTTGTACAATATGATCGTGTTAAATCGGTTGTGCTACTGCTATAGCGTGCTGGTGGCACACGTGAATTTAACCGTTAACATGGATTACTCAAATACGGATCAGATGATTTATCTGATGGACGAGCAAACGATTTACAGTATGTGTAATGCGTTTAACACGCGAATGACAACGGTGTTGAGTCAACATATTCAAAACCTTGGCACCGGTAGCAGAGAAGAGCAGAAAATCATTATGCCTTATTTCGAAGCCTATATTCGCCTGTTTTCCACCGATTTTAACCGCGCCCTGTACAATATTGGTCTGACCTCCCAGACCCCTGATGGTGTGGTGGTAACCGTCGAACAGCGCTCCGTGTTAAACTACCTACGGGTGTTCGATACACTTACTCGGCAAAATGCCGAAATGTATGACCAGATTAAATCCCGTGAAATCGGGTTTGCTAAGTACGAAGCGAATTATAGCATGGTTGCGCCCATCACGGCGTCTACGCCTGGCATGCCGGGGGAGATTACGAACATGAAGAGTTACATGGATTGTTGGGCCGTCAACATGCGTGAGGGCACTAAGTATGGTGATCAGCTATGGCGTCAATACGCCACGATTAATAAGCTGCTGGGTCAGGTGCCATATGGATCTGGACAAACCCAAACCCAAACCGTGGGGCAGTACCTCATGAAGGTGTCCGAAACATCTGACGATCGGTCCGTCGAGGCCTCGACGTTTCAGGCCTCGGTTTGCTCTAGTACCGTTTTGCTGAACGGCTCGATCCTCGAGGAGGAGCCGGATAATGTTATGGAGGAGTACCTGGCGAATGAAACGAGGCTGTCGGACTTTAAGAAGTCCGTCACGGACGAGTCCGCATTTGATCAGATCGATCAAGCCTTTTGCGAGTTTAACTTGGCGGTGCCGACATTTAACAAGAGCTTGCAGACGAATCTTACCTACCATCCCTGTAACTCTACACCGAAAGGCGCGATTGACGCGGAACTTATTGACCATAAGCACGATATTGATGAAACCGTGCGGGCGGCATACACAAATGACACTTTCCTTAACAACATGCGTGTATTGGTCGATTATAAGAAGATGGATGGTTATGCACAGGCTCTGGATAAGTCTATTTTTAACAAGCGCGAATCCAGTTCACGGCTGAACTTTTTGACGAATGACATCGAGGCTGCTTCGATTAACAATGGTCCGGTTAAGACCATCACGAACAGCGAGTACCATACGCTTGTGGCTAATCGCCGATTCACGGTCGGCTTGGCTGACTCGATGTTAATGCCAGAAAACGCGGATGAGATTCCGGGCTTTAACGATGATTTTCCTACCTTGATTAAGTCTGAATCGCAACTGCTAGAGGAGAGCAAACAGACGATTACGCGCCGTCGCATCTTCCGTATTCAGAACAACGGTCGTGCGATTAAGAGTCTTATTGGCTGGATGTCTACCGAGCTGAGCCAGAATACCTATGAAACCTTGAAGCAGTTGCAGGCCGAGTCCGAGTCTTCTTCTCGTGGCTCCAGTTCGCGGTACATGATCGAGAAGGAGCTGGCTTCGATGGAGGGTTATAACCTGATTGACTTGATCCATCTGAAATGGAATATGCGTAATAATATTTCGGGTATGAAGCTGGACGAATACGTGCCGGTTATGCCGGAAATATACACGATGTCGTTTGTGGAGTACTCTAAAATTATGGACCAGCTTAACATGCCGGATGAAAAGAACCTTTCTAGCTTCCGTGACCTGCTGTTCGCGGCCATCCGGTTGGATATTATTGTACACGTTAAGCGGCTACTGCTCGGGTCATCGCTGGCCAAGAAACTTAACCGGGACTGGTTGGACGATATTCATGATTTCAATGTCACTGCGGACGGTATGCATTTTATCAAGATGATAACCCAAATGCTGAATGCGCTGGCTAAAATTAATATTGACCCCAACGTTGATTCGCTTAACAAGCTATACGAAGCGCGTCAAATGGAGCGCATTACGATCACGATGGCCGCTCGTCATAAGGCAATTACGGGCTTCGATATGTCAAAGAAAGCCACGGACCAACCGCCGGAACAACTGACGGGCGAAAACGATCCTGACCTCGAGAACCGTGAAGAGGACGCTGACGCTGATGACGATGGTCAGCCGGATGACGACGAGAATATCGAAGGCGACAATGGGGAGGACGAGTTCGACGATGTTGAACTCGCGGGTATGGTAGAGGGAGACGTAGAAGTGAGTACGGACGCGTAAAGGATGCCGCGCCGCATTTTATGTAAAAATTGATATTAGTCTACGCTTAACCCTTTAAACCTATTAAGATTTTCAACTTCCTTCCGTTGATACACGATAGGAAGCAACGCTGCCATCATGTCTTGCATCTACGCCTGTAACTGCGACTTTAACCACCATTTCACGAACGATGTCGTCACCTTCGTCATCTATGACCACGGTGATCATGACGAGATTAAGTTCGTTAAAAACGACGAATGGCTTTCCGAGGAAGCGCAGGACATCGTCAACTTGTACTACGGTAACTCGGACATTGACTCGGTGAAGGAGGTGTTGGGGTGTTTTTGCCATCCCAACAAACAGAAGGAAGGGAAGGGCTACTTGTTCGTGCGTCTCCTTGATGGTACCGAAGACGTATAC
>Ga0247722_10001013_pt1 | contig 15996 bp, 21 predicted proteins | sample MSEWelMarce3H_FC_FD_189094 | JGI IMG/M metagenome (GOLD analysis project Ga0247722, IMG submission 189094) | Subsurface sediment microbial communities from gas well in West Virginia, United States - MSEEL Well Study Marcellus 3H_FC | ecosystem: Environmental > Terrestrial > Deep subsurface >... | reverse complement strand
GATTTAATGTCTGTATTAGGGAACATTACTTTTATTAATCAATTTAGCAGATATACAGGTGGAATGAATGGAAGTGGTATGGGCAACTTTGGCGGTGGTACTAACAATAGCTCTTTCGGAGGCAATGGAGGCTTTGGAATGGGCGGTGGTAATGGAATTGGCGGAGGAGCAATGGGAGGCTTTGGCGGTATGATGGGCTCTCAAGGCGGAATGGCTGGTAATGGTGGTTTTGGGGGCGGTCGTAACTTTTAGGTATAATAATTACCAGAGGACGAATATGGGTATTTTTAATTGGTTTGATAAAAAAGAAGTAATGGTTGTTGAAGAGACAGTTGTTACAAATACAGTTTCTCAATACGAGTTTAGTCTTGCATTCAACGACTTAGCTGTATTAATTCAAGAGTTGACTGCTGTAGTACATGACAATAAAACACAAGTAGATAAGCTTTCTAATCAACTTGATCAATTTGTTGGAATTACTAACACCAGACTTGATTTGATTCAAAAATTAGCTGAAGGATACAAGCCTGAAGATGCAGTGAATGTTGCAATGCTTAACACCGCAATTCAAAGTGTGGCTTTTTCATTAAAGCAAGAAATTGATGATGTCATGAATCGCCAGTCTGCCATTGTTGATCCAGCTCCAGTATCTGCCCCTCCTATCGGCTGGATGAATGCATTACGTGATGAAGTAATGCAACAATCACAAATTGCTAGAATGGAAATGAAATCATATGTAGATGATTGCATTACCGCTTATGATGTTAATGAAGATGCAGAATTAGAAGAAAGGTTAGCAAATCTTTCTCCAATTTCACCAGAAGAAATTGATGCCCTTTACATGGACGAAGCTGAAACAACCACATTGGCTCAAAAGACATTGAATGGTTTTAGAGCAGAAGTTTACAATAAGGCTCTTGCAGACATTAGACTTATCCCAACATCTAGAGCTACAATTGCTGCTGTTCGTGCGTTCCTAGTCAAGTTTGTAGAATCAATGAAGCCTGTCTGATGGAGAGTATTTATTTCTATCCTCAAAACTGTAATTTTTCAGATACTGCTGGTCCTGAAGTTCTTTGGATGATGACTTACAGAAATAATGGGTCTAGTAATGAATATTTAGTTGATTTTCTTGAGAGGAGGATAGGTATTGCCTATCCTCTTTCTTTTTGGTTAGAAAGAATTGATTGTTTTGAACCTTTTAGTTATGGAGTTGATTATCCTTATAAGAAAGCTATTTGCGTTTATGATGACAATATAGAAACACTCAACATTACACTTACTGCCTTAGATATAAATGCTGAAAATAAATGTTGCACTCATCCTAAAAGCATAGCCTCTTCTATACTTGCTGCTTTAAAATTGCCAGAAGAGGGCAGTATACATGCAGAAAAGTTTCACACAAAATTAAATATTTTTTTAGATACTATTTCAAACGATTCAAAACAAATAAATAAATATAAAGTGCTATTTAATACTTTAGAACAACTTTGTGAACATTGTGTAAAATATGAATCAAAAATAGAATGGAAAATTATAGGTGCAGACGCTTGAAATACTTAATTAAATAATATGTGGTACAAAATAGCTCAACAACAACCTGTAGATATAGCATCTCAAAGTGGACAATCTTCTTTGAATCAGAACACTGGTATATATGCTAATTATGCTGAAATGCAAGCAATGTCCAAAGCACTTAAAGAAGGCACATTCGCAGAGATTGACACACCTTCTGGCAAAATATTAGTGTTGCATGGTTCTCAAGGTCCAAATGGTGAATTTTGTGGTCAAATTGCTCCTGGACAATCTTTATGTGGTGACGAATTTACTGCATGGAGACAACAAAAAGGATACAATGCTGATCAAATATTAACTTGTGAAGGTGGTATTTTGCCAGATTCCTTACACAATGTTAAAGCTCCTATACAAATTGGTATTCCAGTTGCTCCAGATCCTAACAATCCTAATGCCCCGATGTTTGCTACAATACAAAAAGCATAATGAACTTTTACGATAGTTATTTAGATATTTCAAGACTAGCATCAAAATCTATGGAAGAAGAAGATTTTGAATGCGGATATGACTTGCCTAAACTCCCTTATTCATTTGAAGCATTAGAACCAGTAATTGATGCAACAACCATGAGAGTACACCATGGCAAACATCATAAAAAATATGTAGAAAAGATGAATGAGATTCTGGATAAGAAACCAAAATTAAAAGAAAAGAGTCTTATCAGTTTATTAATTGACCCTAAAGTAAACAAAGCTGATACAGAGTCTTTCTTAAATAATGCTGGTGGACATTTTAACCATTCATATTTCTGGGTTACAATGTCTCCCAATACGAATCAAAAACCTTCAGGCAAATTAGTTGAGGACATTGAAAAACAATTTGAGAGTTTTGATAAGTTTAAAAAAGAGTTTATAGACACTGGAGTTAAGCACTTTGGGTCTGGTTGGGTTTGGCTCTGCACTGATAATGGAAAAATGAAAGTGCAAGGTTTTAAAAATCAAAGCAATCCATATATAGAAAAATGTGGGCATCCTTTATTGGGCTGTGATGTTTGGGAGCATGCTTATTATCTCAAATATCAAAACAATAGGGAAAAATATATTACGAATTGGTTCAAGGTTATCAATTGGGATTTTATATCCAAAAGATACGAAGGATTAGATAAATGAATTATATTACAAACTTTTTGACATTACAAAATCAATTGAGAGTGTTTCATTGGCAAACACAAAAGACTCCAGGAAGCTTTGCACAACATGAAGCTTTCGGCACTGCTTATGATGAATTAGATCCTTTAATTGATGATTTCATTGAGATTTATCAAGGCAAGAAAGGCAAGCTTATGGCTAATGGAACTTTCAATCTTAATCTTCATAACTTAGATGATAATCCTGAAGCATTTATTGATGAATTTGTTGATTATCTTGTAAATATAGTGCCTCAAAGATTAGATGATGCAGACACAGATTTATTAAACATTAGAGATGAAATGTTAGCTATTTTAAATCAAACTAAATATCGTCTTCATATGATGTAATGAATTTAACAAAAGAACTTGCTAATAAAGTAAGAAAAGATGAAGTGGATAGATGGATTGTAAGAATAGCATTTCTATCACAATTTACGAAACAGATAATCAAAATGTCCAGGTCTTTAAACCCAGACATTTTGATGGTTTTTTATGATGTTTTCTTAAATATAAATGTAACACCAACACATGAGCAGGGTAAGCATTTAGATAAAATTAGAGAGTTGTCAGATCCAGATAGAAAGTTTAAAAGGTTTCATACTAAAGGCAGAAACTAGCTTTTACAAGACCCGCATCCTCGTCCTTCATTCAATTCAGAGATATCTTCATCATCTGTAGAGAAAGACGAACCACAACCGCAAGATTTAGTGGCTTGTGGATTAATTACTTTAAAGCCTTTTCCCATTGACATATCAACAAAATCAATTACACTGCCATCAACATACTTAAGTTCTCTTAATGTTGTGAGGATTTTAACACCATTGCTTTCATGAACAACTTCGTCAATTCCAATATCATCAAGTTCAGTAAGACCTAAAGCATATTGTAATCCAGAACAACCGCCACCAGTTATTCGCAACTCAAGATATACATTTTCCATTTCTTGAGCGTCTATGGTGTCAAGAATCATTTCAGCAGCTGTTTCAGTTATAGTAATCATTTTCTCACCTCAATAATATGCTTGTTGTGTTCTTCGTATTGAAAGTTGTTTCTTTCAATAAACGATCTTAGTCTATCACTATTGCCATGAGAAATGCAAACAAAATGATTAAAATTATCTCTGAAGAGTTTACTGGTCAAGAAGCTATCACCAGACAAGAAAACAATTGGTTTTTTATTTACAATTCCATATTTTCTAAGCATTGTGGTTTTGGCATTTAAAGCATCGTAAGCTTCGTGATATCTTTCAAGAGAATACGATCCCTGCGAAACACCCTTGCCTTTGTTAAAAAAGTGAGAAAATAATGCTACTTGAAACGGCACTCCGTAACCGAAATACCAGTCTTCATCTTGGTACTTATCAAATATTGCATGAAGTTGTTGATAATAATCATATTTTAATGCATCTTTTAAATATTGAACTGGAACTGTGTAGAACTTTCCAATAAAGTCTAAATGATTTTCTATCCTAAATTGATTATTTTCTATAATGCTTTCCCAATTTTCAAGAGCATCAATAGCTTTTGTTAACGGCGCTTTCCAATCAACTAGAACCATTGTTTTTTTGTTCATAGTTCTTCTGAATGCTAATGCTGGTTCAAATTCTTTGTTGCATAAAATAACTGTGGGTGTGTTAAATCTATTACAAAAATAAATTGAATTGTTCGGAAGAGTAATTACTAGTTTTGATTTTCTTAAAAGATAACCAATTGCCTCAGCTGTAGAAAACTTGTTTCTTAAATCCAAAAAATTACTGTGTTTTACATCAATTTTGCTATTAGTTTGTCCGATTAAAACAATTTGATCATCTGGGTACATTTCTAGTGTTTTCTTAAAAATGGTGTCCCAATGAGGATAAAAGTTTTCTGCTGGTGTGGAATGCAAACTGACAGGCTGAAATAAGATGAAGTCTTTTAAGCCATATTCTTCTTCAATTTTATTTGCTTCATCAATTGCTTTTTGTGAGAAATTAAAATCATCATATAATTCTAATTCATCTCCACCACCAAATGCTAATTGAAGATTTATATATTTTCTGTGGTCTCCAAGATTAAAAGACTTGACAAAGTTATCTAAAACTTTGTCTGCTTCTTGTCTAATAGATAGAAGATAAAAGAATAGCCAATATCCATCATCTTTTGGTGAATAATGGATATGTTCAACTTCATCAATATAATCTTGTGCTAATAAAAAATCTACAATTTCAGGAAAAGAACCTACATAGATAATTTTTCTGATATTCTTCTTTTTAGCATTGGACATGGAAACAATTGCGTCTCCCCATCCACATCCAAATAGACCCCACTCATCCATTTTGTATTTCTAATTTAGTTGCATGAATTACAGGACGAACAAGAGTGAGATTTAATGCTTCATCTCTCATAACTTCGCTTGTAAGATCGGATTCAGGTTCAACAGAATCTGTGTGAACAATTAATTTATAACCTGCATCCTTTATAAGCTTCTGATATAAATAAAGAAGAGATGCTGCTTTGCTTTCCACTACATAGAAGTTTTTAAGCCAAGAAGATAACCATTCTTGCCCTTCCATCCCATTATTTTTTACAACAATCCAATTCTCAGGATGCAACAAAGCTAAGTCATATCTTGTATCCATGGATTTTATTAATTGGACTGTGGCTTCATCATTAGTAGCCTTGATTCCAATTTCCCCATCAAAAGAATCAATGATATCTTTTACTTCAGATAATGGTTCTGAAATTGCTTCTTTGTAATTTGATAAAGCTGAATCAAGAATTGTTTGTGCATCTTCTAATTTATTCACTTCTAACAATTCAAGAAGGTTATAATGATCATCTAGTGTCAAGGCTAAAGATTTGATATAGCTTTCCATTTCTAATTCCGACATATAAATTGTAGGTGTGTCAGAAGAATTAATTAGTTTAGGTTCTACAACACTAAACTTAAATGCTGATTCTATTTGTATTCTAAAATATCCCCAAGCTGCATGGTCAATATTTAAAAATAACTCGTGATGAAGATTGCCATTTTCTGCAAACAAATCTGTAGGAACAATTTGAAAAGGATTATGAGCATTAGTATCGCATAAACCTAGATTTAAGGTAAGCCCAGATAATCTTTGGGCAATTAGTACTAAATCTTTGTTATCATCAATCCAAGCATATATTCCAGCTCTTAATGCATTTTCAGTTTCTTGAGCATGGTTAGATTTCTTTTTTACTGCTGTGCCATTACCAATATTCTTTAACATATTGAGATTATACAGGGTACTAGAACGAAATAGTACCCTTTAACGTTGCAATAGTGTTGTTCTTTGTGTTGCCAAAAAGAGGCTGTGTATTCAAGGCATTAACAGAAAAAGAAAGATTTGTAAATGAGTTTTTAATTGCATAGCTCAAATCTACACTTTGGTTTATATTTTGAGTTAAAAAATCCTTATTATTAGAAAATTTAACACCAGCAGAACCACCAAGCATTTTAGTACTATATTGTCCAGAAAGATTATGCTCTTCTGATCTTGACAAATCTCCATTAATATTTGCTGACTTCACGTTAAAAGAAAGATTGGGTAACTTCTTTGGTTTGACATCAATATCTGTTTTAAAAATACTATCAGTCTTGTAGTAATTAAATGGATTTGCTAGCTGTGGAGATTGAGCAAAAACTGATGTACCAAATGACAATAATACTAAACTTAAAAACAATTTATTCATTTTAATCCTCACTTTTTAGAGCACCATCAATTCAGTAAAGTTTCTGGTAAAACATAGTATCATCAAACATATCTTTGCACTCATTTAATTTTTGTTCTGATAGCTAAGACAAAACTTCATTTATTAATATCTTATTTCCCATTTTAGTTTATGTTAGAGTTATAAGAAAAAACCCTGGAATGAGACTAATTCCAGGGTGTGTAGCTTCGTGACACTTTAAAATATCCGCATCATATACTTCAAGTGCTTGTCCACATTATGTCAAGCTACGCAGTGTCCATTTTATACTGGCGGCATTCCAGTCTGACATTAGTTTCTATTGAGAGTGAATAATCTAGAATATGCGTTCGTCCATTATTCATAAAGAGAATATAAAATAAATTATGCAAACCTTCTCTCAACTATCACTGCTTACCACTAATGCGAGACACGTCTAATTTCACGGGCAGTTGGTATTTGTAACTTATGATTTGTTACTTTAATTACTCCAAACCAACATCAACGCTTTTATGCGACGCTCTAAATTGAGCTATGCCCCTCTCTACTGAAGTGAGCGCATCTTATTGAATCTTTACGAAAGATTCAATTCACTTCATGTCTTTCATCTCCACGAAGATTACTTGACCGATTTTCAAGATTAGTCCGGTATACAAACTCCGTTTCACCTTTCAATCTGCTATAATGCCCTTAACCGTGAATCTCGGACCCTATAACTACCTTTCGTTTCTTAGGCATCGATGTTTGCTAGAACTAATAAGATTGCAGCCTTATAGTTCTCACCTTACTCCATATTTCCAGGCTTCGGACCTGAAACTCACAGAAACTAGGCTTGCTTGAATGACCTCTAGAGGCGGGAGTAGTAGAGAATTACTTTTTCCCTTTAAATTTATCTAACGATGTCAAGCCACCGACAAACCACAATTTTTAAAAGTGCTTATATTAACATTTTTACAACAAATGATCAAAAAATCCTACAAGAAAAATGAATTTTTCTGCATAACTTTCCAATCAAGATAATTTAAGTTAAGTTCTTCAAAAACTCTGATGTATGAATCTTTCCAACTTAAAAACTTTTTGTTTTTATAATCACCAATTTTGTAATTATATCTTTCTTCTTCAACTAATTTTACGCAATAAACCTCAGATTATAAATATATCTGAGGTTTATTGTTAATTTCTTACTTCTTTAGGGATGTAGGCTCTTATTATAGATTCTGACCATTTTCTTCCAGCTTCGCCACCATATAGTTGCCATTCCCAATAAGAAGCAACTTTTTTACTGTCTGAATGCCTGTATCTATACTTCACTGTATATTTATGTATCTCTAGAACCATTGAAAGAGGAACACTGGATCTATTTTTTAAAGATCTTGCCATCTCAAACATATCTGAATTGCCAAAGTTTACATCAGAATTATATCTATTGTCATAAGCCTTTTCAGCAATTTTAGCAACATCGTTTGGCACTGGGATACTGCTCTTCATTATTTCAGATGTACCAGCAATTTTAATCCAAGCGCCATGTATTTGCTTATCGTCTAGTAAGAAAATCATACTAATCTTTTCTACAGATTTTGCTTTTTAACCTCACATGTATAAGGGTTTTTAAATAATAAGTGAGAAAAATATAACTAATAAGCTGTGGAGCAAGAAAATGATTAATAGATTAGTTAAAATTGCAAATATGTTAGACGATATGGGTATGTATAGTGAAGCTGATACCCTTACTGACACAACAAAGAAATTACTTCCAGATGATTTTGAATCTATCGAATTATCCAAAGCCAACTTAGCTGAAGCAGTAGCTCAACAAGTGATGGACTATTTCAATAAAACTTCTAATGCAGATTTTCTTTCTGAATATCGTGGGCAAATGGAAGAAGTGGCATCTGAATGTTACAAGATGGTTACTCTTGAATTAGATATGCAAAGCAATGTTGATCGTTGTATTTCTCTCTTTGAAAAAAAGTTCAGAGGAATGATGGAAAAGGTTAGCAAGGTAGAGATTGTCAGAGTTGCTGGTTTTGTTAAAGATGATTCTGATGAAGAAGAAGATTACGATAGCGACTTTGAATACGATATGGCTAAAAATGAATTGTCTACTGCCATGGATGCTATTGAAGATTTAATGTCTCTTCTTGGTGATGATGAAGAGGGTGATTTACCAGCTTGGGTACAATCAAAAATTACTAAGGGTGTAGATTATCTTGATTCTGTTGCTGATTACATGAAAGGATTAGAAAAAACAGCAGCCACTAAGAAGAAGAAAAACCCAAAATTAAATAAGCCTTTCCGCACTCCAGGTGGTCCAAAAAAGTTCTCTGTTTATGTAAAGAATGATAAGGGAAATATCATAAAAGTTAATTTTGGCGACCCGAACATGAAAATAAAATCTAATATTCCTGGTAGAAGAAAGAATTTTAGAGCAAGACATAACTGCGAAAACCCAGGACCAAAAACTAAAGCGAGATACTGGAGCTGCAGGCAATGGTCCGATAGTAAATCTGATATCTAATGGATAACTATTGCGTATACTTTCATTTATTAAAGAAAATCCAAAGTGAATGGGACGAAAAATATGTGGTATAGGACAGCGGTAACTAGGGTTGATCCATCTGGTCAAATTAACATGGATTTTCCTAATATTAAACCTAAACCATTTGATTTGAATAATGTCAATTTTGAAGTTAAGGAACTATATCCTGGCTCTTATTCTATAACTGCTAATATTTATGGAAAAAGAATAGGTTACATAGATTTTCATGCCAAAGATTATTCAGACACTGCTTTCATTCAACTAGTATCTTTAAATGAATATCCAACTTATTCTCCTAGAGAAGAATGGGAAGAACCTATCAACCCATCAGATAGAACAAAGATGGATATGAATGTTGAATTAAGAGATGCTGGATATGATGTTGATGAATCTTCAGTGACAAGAACAAAATGGGGTTTAGGAAAAAGATTATATGAAGAAATGAAAAAATTTCTTCAAAACCATAAACCTCATATCCAATATATTTCTGGAGATGTTCACTCTAAAGATGCTTTTCAAGCTAGAAATTCAGTTTTTGGTCTACCTGTGGAATCTTACGACCCTTCTGAATCTTTTGGTTATAAAATTGATGAAAAAACTCCGAGAAGTGAAAGAGAAGAATTATCAAAAAAGATGCCAAATGAACTGTTACCCGCAAGATTTGATGCGATGGGCAGTGGCGATATTCCTCCAGATAGTTTTATGGTTAAACATCGCTTAAAAAGACTTCCATATAATAAAACGCAGAAATATAAGGATTCTGAAAAAATACCTACATCATTTTCATTAGGGGAAGATTTAAATGTGGTATAGGACAGCTCTTACGGTGATAGAACCAACAGGCCAAATTAATTTTCCTGATATGGGTGGGCATAAATTTAACTTAAATGATTTGAAATTCTATGTTAGGGACAATAATTTTGGAAGCATTAGACTTGGTGCAATTTTTGCATATATTCCAGCAAGTAAAAATCCAATTGGAACACTTTCATTTGCATTTGATAGGGTAGAAAATGCTATTGAGATAAGGGGAGTTCTTGTTGAAAAAATAGGGAAAATATCATTAGATAAATTACAACAGCAACAAAATGATCAAGTGCAATTAAAAACAACTGGAATTGGTATTGGTAATAAACTTTATGAAAAATTTTTAGAAATTGTTCAAAATGATGAAGAAATGTCTAAAGCAGATTTTGTAAGAGGATCAGTTCATTCAAAACAAGCCTATAAAGCAAAAAACAATGCATTTGGTAAGCCATTCGAGGCAAAGAGTAAATTTAAAATCCCTGAAAATAGACAAGCAATTCAAGATGAAATTATTGATTTGGAATTTGAATTAGAAGACCCAAATATAACATTTGATAGAAAAAGACAAATTCTACAATCAATCAACTCACTTAAATATGAATTAGAAAAATCTGCACCAGTTTCACATGAAGAAGCTATGAATATTTTAGTACCCGCAAGCTGGTCTAGAGATGGATCATATTCAGATCATCTTTCTGATTTTCCAAATGTCGAAACAAAACATAGAATTCCTCCTAAAAGTGAAGAAAAACCAAAAAGAAAACCTGTTCAAAATCCAAATCAATTAAATTTAGATGTAACAGCAAGTAACAAAAATTATAAAATTGCCTTAACTAAAATGGATCCTGCTGGGCAAATGAGAATGGATATGCCCAGGACAAGATTTAATATAGAAGATAATTTAAGACATACTGTATGGACAAATACATATGAAAATGATCCCACAATTCCAGTTGTTATCAGACTATATAGCAATAATCAAGAAATAGGCGATATTCAGTTTACATATTATCCAGCTTTTTATGAAATGGCAGAGGGTAAGCTTCCATATCCAATCATCAATGTTTACAGAGTTAAAATTGATGAATTAGGCTTAGAAGAATATATGGAGATTAATGATTTGGCTGGAGAAGATGTAGAATCCCAAAGAAGCGGATGGGGACTTGGACAATATCTATACAAATTAATGAAAGATTATGTAGCTGAACATTTTCCTGATGCTAGATTTATTACCGGAGAAGTTCATTCTAATACTGCATTAAAAGCTAGAAACAAGATATTCGGTAAACCTCATACTCTTCAATATAGAGAAAGAGAAGATAGGTTCAGATGGAAAAAAGAAAAAATTACAGAACCACAAGCAATGAAAAAATTGCCTCCAGCTCAATGGGATTCTTGGGGAAGTGCAAAAATTGATAATGATGTGCATGTAAGAGTAGTGCATAAACTCCCAGAACAAAAAGAACCAGAGCTAGAGCCAGAAGATAAATCACAACTAAAAATGGATTTATGAAATTAAATAATAATTCCAAGATTCATCAATCTCTTGGTATCTACACAGCACTGATTGAAATGAATATCTAGGTTGTCTTGGCTTGGATAATAATTTCATTCCACTCTGATCTAATGTTTTCCAGCCTTTAGATGAATTACATTTTTTACAACAAGCAACTAAATTATCCCAGGTATGTGTTCCTCCTAAATGCCTTGGATTAACATGGTCTAAGGTTAATTCAGAAGATTTACATCCGCAATATTGACAAGAAAAATTATCTCTAGAAAAAACACCAACTCTACTAACTTTAAAACTTCTTGTATGCTTTTTCTTTATATTGTGTCTTAATCTAATTACTGATGGCATACTAAAACAATTGCCACCACCTGAATATATTTGTTTCCCTTCATAATAATGCAATGTATCAGCTTTACCAACTAACAATAATTTCATCGCTCTAGAAAGCTCACAAATATTTAAGGGCTCATAGTCTAGATTTAACAACAATACTCTGGACATGTTTGAATTATACCGCTCTATTAGGACTTTGGGTATAAAAATCAGTAAATTAAACTAGAGGTAAATTATATGGAATTAGATATTTTGACTTTTTCAGATGCTATTGAGTCTGAAACCCCTGTATTGGTTAAGTTCTGGGCAAATTGGTGTAAGCCTTGTAAAGCATATGCACCTACCTTTGAACAATTTGCAGCAGAAAACCCAGATATTAAGTGCTATTCTGTTGACTGCGAAAAACTTACTAATGTTGCTGCAGAGTTTGGAATTATGTCTATACCTTGCACAATTGTTTTTAAAGATGGAAAAGATTTAGCAAGAAAACAAGGCAAACTAACATTACAAGAAATTAAAGATTTGCACGAATGTAAACTTTAATGAATAAATCTGTAGCAGTAGTACCAACATATAATCCAACAGAATTAAATTATAATTATATTTCAGAACTAAGAAACTTACATGCTTTAGGTTTTGATATTTATGTAATCAATAATAATTCTACTAACACTGAATATCTTGACAAAATTAAAGAATTAGATTTTGTCAATGTAGAAGATAGTATTTTTGGTGGAGCTTATGAAATAGGATCTTTAAACCAAGTATTTAAAAAAAACTTGTACGAAAATTATCTATTAGTACAAGATTCAGTGTTGATAAAAGATCCAATGACTTTCGATAATTATGCTTCTTATAATTGTTCTTATGTCTTAGGTTTGATGAGCTTTTCTTCTTGCATTAATTCATTCACCACTTCACCAGATAGATTTTGGTTTGACGAAAAATTTCCTGAACTAATTGAATGTCTTGAACCAGCACAAGGAGTTTTAGGTAACAATTTTATGTGCAAAAAGAGACATCTAATACAAATGGCTAGAATTGGATATTTGTCCGATGAATTTATGCCTAAAAGCAAACATGGATCTCAAGCATGGGAAAGAGTATTAGGAACATTTTTTTACAAGTATGGCATCAGTGTAAAGTTTATTGACAGTATTAGACCTCATATGGTTGATAATAAGATTTTCACTAAAATAGCTCAACATAGGAATTAATATGAATACAATAACAATCGGAACTTTTGATCTCTTACACGTTGGACATATAGAATTGTTTAAAAAATGCAAAGAATTAGCTGGAGAATCTAAGTTTATTATTGGCTTAAACACTGATGAGTTTATCTTCAAATATAAGAAAAATAATCCAGTAATGACCTATGAAGAAAGAAAAGAAATAATTTTAAGTCTAGATATTTGTGATGGAGTACTGCCAAACTCTCAACCAGATGAAACAGTGAAAGATATAGTTTTATGTGCTGGGGCGGATCTTATTGTAATTGGATCTGATTGGGCTAGAAAAGATTACCTGAAACAAATTGGATTAACTTATGAATGGTTAGAAGAGAAGAATGTTTCACTTTGCTATGTTCCTTACACAAAAGGCATATCCACTTCAAAAATAAAACAGAGACTTAAAGAGCAGAATTAAAAAGAACCTACAAGTAAAGCTTGTAGGTTCTTTTTTGTCTTTATGAGATCAACAGGTTCCTAAAGAGAATATTTATAATATTCATAGTAAGAATAAATAATTTTCTTGAGGATTTAATATGAGAAATGTATTAGCAGCTATCCACAATATAGCTTCCCATTTAGAAGAGAATGGTTTTATTAAAGAAGCCAGTGAATTGACAGATGTATTAATCGCTGTTGCTGCAAAGAAGAAAAAGAAGAGTTCAGGTAAAAACGTACCAAACAATCCTTCTTTGTGGGCGTCATGTCAAGCTTGGGCAAAGAGGACGTTTGACGTTCATCCAAGTGCCTACAGTAATGGAGCAGCAAGTAAGAGATACAAGGCTAAAGGCGGAACTTGGAGAAAAGAAAAGTAAAAAGGTTTGTTCCATCAATGTGTATAAATATATATTATGGAAAAAATATGCGCACATTGTAAGGAACTTTTAGATACTTCTCTTTTTCACAAACACAAGCAAACAAAAGATGGTTTTGGTTCTTGGTGTAAAAAATGCTTAAAACAGAGGAGCCAAGATAAAAGACGAGAACAAGGTATAGAGCCAAAAAGAATTGGCACTGACCTTGTTAAGAGAAAAATAAGTAATTTAAATTATAGAAAGAGAAAAGCGGAAACTTTTATATATACAATTACTGAAAAGTTATGTTCTCATTGTAAAGAAATTAAAACTGTTGATCATTTTAAAAAAGACATAACTGGTTCTGACGGCTATCAAAGTAAATGCAAAAAATGTCAATATGAAATTTGCACTGATTCAAGAAAAGCATACGTTTTAAAAAACTGGGCTAAACTTTTATTTTTGGATGCTAAAGCTCACTCTAAGTTTGAATTTGAAATCGATGAACAGTTTATTTCAGAACTATATGAAAAGCAACAAGGTAAATGTTTCTGGTTTGGCGTTGATTTAAAACCTTCAAATATCGCTAAATATCCTTGGCAGCCTTCTTTAGATAGATTAGATAGAGAAAAGGGATATACGAAAGATAATGTTGTCTTAGCTTGTTACACTGCTAATATAGGCAGAAATACAAGTGATGAGGCAACTTTTTCTTTATTTGTGAAAGATTTAAAAGAAACAATTTTGAATAATAAAGAATAGAATAAATAAATTTGGAAAGGTTAATGTCAAAATACAAGATTAGGATTAAAACTGCTCAAACATATACACCAGAGCAGCAACAATTGGTAAATTATTATACCAACCAAGGCGTTCCACCACAAAACTGGCCTGAATCAATAAGACCAGTGCAACAAGTGGTGGATACGAGCAATACACCATCCCCAGGTTCATATGCTAATTCTTATATGGATCCTAAGACTGGTGTAACTATTAATCTTGATCAAAACCTTCAACCAACCACATTTAACCAAAAAATATATTCTCAACCAAAGCCATCTGTACCAAGCCAAGCAAGCCAACAAGCAATGCAACAGGTCAATCAATTAAATCAAAACCCAGCTGAAAGAACTGTATCAAATCCACAGTATACACAGATGGCTCAAAACCCTCAAATGCCAATTCCTGCAAACATGAATCCTATAAGACAAAGAGCATTACAGGACCAAAGAGCAGTTAGACAGCAACAACCTGCTAATAATCAATATTTACAGGCTAATTCTGCCCTTTTTAAAGCATTATCTGAAATAGGTATGCAAAATTATAATGCAGCTGATTTACAAGCTAATCAAGAGTATATTCAAAGCCATATAAACCAAAGATTTAACAACAATCCACAGTTTAAACAAATGGCTTTAAATCTATTACAGCAAAAAGTAAAACAATCGGGTGTCAGATAAATGTCTAAATATAAGATCAGAATTAAATTGGCTGGCTGGGAAAAAGAAGAGATTCCTGATCAATTATTTATTCCAAGAAAGCATAAAGTTGATAGAAAACCAGGCCAACTTGATTTTGATCCGAATAGATTTAAACCAGTAATAAATCGCAGAGGAGTTCCAAAACCAGAAGGCGGATTATGGACTTCTGATTATGACTCTGAAAACGATACATCACCATGGAATGAATGGCTTATAGAAAATATGCCTATGTGGGTTCCTAAAGGTGATACAGGATTAATTTTAAGACCAGATTCAGATAGGGTAAGAGCATATCACATAAATGATGTTGATGATTACTTAAGATTACAAAGAGAATATCCAGCTTATCATCCTTCTGCGCTTGATGAAGATGGCAATGCAATTCCAGGTGAAGGATTAGAAACTATTAACTTTCCTCAACTCTTTGACCCTAAAGAACAAGGCGGAGCTGGTTTACATGCATTAAGAGTAAATCAAGATGGGCTAAGTGAACTCGGAGATGAATTAAGATATTGGGACATACCTTCTACAGTTTGGACTCCAGGATCACCATTAACAGAAGTGGGAAAAATGAATCCAGGAAGAGATTTGTGGAAAAGATATGAAGAATATAATCCAGTAAGAAGATCATCAAAGAAAAATAAGAGAACAGCTATGAAAACATTAATTCAAAAATTAGCACATATCGATAGCATTGGAGCTTATGGATACGCTGACCACATATCAGAAAGATTAGTCTTTGCACAAAACGATCCAGACGAAGTGCAGCAAATTGAAAAAGATGTTGATCAAGATTTAGCTAATGAAAAGATTCCTATTAACGTAGCAGAACAAATTGCTAATCTTGTAAAGCAAACAAAGTTCTACATGTTATCTGTAGGCGAAGATTCTAAAACTCCTA
>Ga0247722_10001012_pt1 | contig 16004 bp, 12 predicted proteins | sample MSEWelMarce3H_FC_FD_189094 | JGI IMG/M metagenome (GOLD analysis project Ga0247722, IMG submission 189094) | Subsurface sediment microbial communities from gas well in West Virginia, United States - MSEEL Well Study Marcellus 3H_FC | ecosystem: Environmental > Terrestrial > Deep subsurface >... | reverse complement strand
CTATTACCGTCTTTTTTATTCTTGTATCCTTCTTTCATGCTAGAGTTTCCGTCGACCACGTCTTCAAAGCGTTCGATCAAAATGAGCGTCTTGGCGCCGAGTTTGTGTTTGGACATGGAAATAAAAATAAACAAGAGGATGAGAATAAGTTGAATTACGCTAAAGTCGCCGTATTTCAAACCGCTGTACGTTGGAAAATAGCAAATGATTCGATGAATGAAATAAAAGGAAAAGAGAATGAAAAACAATTGTCCAAACATTTCTGCTAAAATAGTCAGGGAGCCCTTTTCTTCATCCACGTCCGGAATGTAATAATGATTCACATAAAGAACAATAATCACGGGTATAATTGCTAATACCGTGTATTGCGCAATGTTCATAAGCACGGACTGCTCATAGTCGCCCATTTTAAACACGTATTTGAAAAATCCTTCTGTTTTTTTCGTAGAATCGGAAATGGCATCTTCAACATCTTCCATTTTTTATAATAATACTTGTATGTTTTATAAACAGAAATAAATTTCTTAAAAATGAATTAATTAATTATTTTAATATATATATATATGTTTAATTAATTAATTTATTTTATTTTTTTTATTTAGATATAATATAACTAAGAAATACAAAGATATGGATATGAAAAAAGATAAAATGCAAGTTAGAAAACGAAGTTCGAAAATGCGTAACATATTTGGCGGTTTCAATTATAATACGTATTATAATACGTTTATTAATTCACTTAGTACTAATGTAATTAAAATTGGTAATATTATAACAGATACTATAACAAATGTAGATGATAGTATAACATATTCAGTAGTTCCATCAAGAACAAAAAATGATGGTGTAATTAATAATCGAAGAGGTATTGTTGTAACATATGATCGCAATAATGGTGGTGTTACTATAGAAATAAATAGAAGGTATAATTGCGGCGGTCCGTTTGGTTTTTCTGCTTGTAAATATGATGTTAATTTGGATAGTAAAAATGCAAGAGAAAAAGTTAAATTTTTTAATTTAAGCGAATTTACTAACAATGGCGAAGATGCAAATTTTACTATAGAATTTTCAGAGTATAAAGATATAGAAAAATTAGACATATATTCAAGTTTTGAAAAATATATTTATAAAGTGAAAAATGAGAACGGTCAAATAGGAAAACTTACTGATATTTTAAATAAATTATCTAGTAATGGTAGTGGCCAAATTACAAAAATTACTAATACTACTAGTACTTATGTATACAATATAATAGTTCCTTTTCGTGATTTTATCTTCGCTACCTCATCCATTCCATTTAAACCTGTTATGTTAAAGTCGCAAAAACTGCATCATGTACTTACACTCGATGCAGACGATCGAGTTTTTAGTTTTGATGTAGTGGATGAATTAAGATCGGAATATCGTGTAAGTATGATTCGACCGATTGAAATTTTTCATGATGTAAGCAGTTCAATTCCATCAAAACAATGGGGGGGGTATATATCAATAACAATTGATATGAATTGGAACATAACTATGAAGTTTGTAACGAGTGATGGATGGAATCCAAAAAATCAATGGATATATGGACGACTTTGGTTTAAGTCGGGAGACAATGAGGTGGAGAGTGACGCGAACCTTTCAGGAGAAAGCGAATATGACGTAAATTTTACCAATCCAAATGATAATAATAGAGGATATACTGATACAGTTATAAGAGTACATAAATTAAAAGCGTTTAGAAATTTAGATCTTGTGTTTGATCCGGAAAAAAATGTAATGGATCAAAAAAAAATTGTAATTGTAGAAATAAAACACAATTCATATAATAACAAGATGAAATTATTCAAGGACTCAAATAATAATGACCCTCACTATATAAAAGAAGGCGATGATGAAATATATGTATTACGTTATCAAGGACGCATTGAAGGATACTATGATGGAGAAAGACAAACTTTTCCATCAATGTCAATAGACATATCAGGTGATATAAAAGTGAAACTTCCAGGAAGATTTAAAAGCGGCAATGGTTATAAGTTTATTGGAGGGAATATGTGGGGGTATAAATCGCCTAATCCTTTTGGTCCTTTTATTGAAAATGCATTTTTTGGTTATAATCATATTAATAAAAGTTATTATAATTTAGACGGGCAAAATAATAATATGCTTTATTTAAATGAGAATGATGTTGTATATGAAAGAAATCTTAACAGTGGTATGTGGTATGTTGCTCTTAAAAATAAAATACAAATTGTAAGGACACTGAATTCATGTATAAATGTTATTCTTGAAATTGATGAAAACTGGAATATGACATTAGTATTGTATCTTCTGATTGAAGCTAATGCGAGTATTTCACCTTTTAAAGGTTATGAGTGGGTATATGGAAAAATGATGTTAGAAACAAATATTAGTGACTCTACGGATAAATTTGTTAATAATATCATTTTGCAAAAGCAAAATAGAATCATCAAGATAGCACAATATACAGGTGATGGAATTGGAATACAGCGCGGTATGTATTATTCAGTTCGTCCTTGTGGTGCAGGAGCTACTGGGTATTGTGATAACCGTATTTTATTAAGGACGAGTAAGACGTTCAATATAAAATTATTACCTGTAACAACTTTGAACGATTTTTTGCGAATTGATGTAACAATGTTATCTTATCGTGATAGTCAAACTGCAATTGGTGTACTTCAAAGTGAACCAATTATAGATTATGTTGATAGGATTGGAATACGAGAACATAATGTAAATATTATTGGTAAATATATTAACTATCCTACTGAGAATTTTAACATAAACATATCTTACATCGTGGTCATTAACAGTGAATTTACTGATACTAATAATTATGATTATGATAACAAGAGATATATAGATCCATATCCAGATATTACTAATGTAACTAAGGAATATTGGGGAGGGAAGTCGTATTATTTAAATATGAACCGAGATGCGATTTTGAATATATCAGAAGCTTTAGAATGTAGATATGTTCAAGAAGATGGTAGTTTTGAAGTTAGTATAATACGCCCGATTAATATAAGTTATGAAGTAGTGTATAATTACGCATATGAATTTTTTAGCGAGAAGAACACAAATAGACAGTGGACTGTAAAATTAAATATACTTATAGATAAAAACTGGAATGTATACTACACGTATACTACACCGAACGATGCATGGTTTCAAACTGAAAATAAAGGTAAAAACATACAGGGAGAAATGAGAATATTTGTTAATGAAGTTAATAATACTAACAATAATGAAGTAACTTTACCAAGTCTGGCTGGTAAAAACGGAAATACATCAAGAGATGCTGATAATTATAGGTTTATAGGTTGGGCTGATAAGAAAGGATTAACTAAAACGATTAAATATGAATCCAACAACACTGAATCTAATAACAAAAAAAAGTTTAGATCTTTGAATAATCTTATTCGTTTTGATGCGAATTTTGCTTCATATTATTTTAAATATGACCCTGATCCCCTTCGTAAATTGGGAATCATTGATACGTATATGGATAAATCATATCAATTTTGTGATAAATTATTCAATAATACAATTACACTTTGTTGTGTTGAACCTATTTATTTTTGTTACCCTGAAAATAAATCGGTACCGGTTGATGTGTTAACCGTATTGGACGTTAGACAAGAAAATAATGTATATTTTATAAATGTTTCAGATTATGTATTCGCTGGTAATGATAATATAAATATAACATATGAAATTTCAGGTGTTGCTGACAATGCAACAGCTACGTTAGATGATAATGCAAAACTCACTGTTAGCAAAGGAACGGGATCTTGTATATTATCTGCTATACAAGGAAATTTTAAAAGTAGCATTACTTTGCAATGGGAAACAAAATATAATTTATATTTTTGTTACCTTTATCCTGACAATAATTTAGAAGAGATAACTGGTGTATTAAACCTTAGAATAACATATCCACCGATCCCGATCGGATCCCCTTTTACATACCTTTATAATTACACAAATTACGGATTTGATAATGTAACATATGAGATATCAGGCGAAGAAGATCAATTGGCTAAAATTAAATTTTCCCCACCATTCATTCTTAGCTTTATAACAGAAAAAGGACCAGGATCTTGTATATTAACTGCTAGACGAGGATATTCTAAAAATAGCATTAAAATGAAATGGGATTATAATAGTTTCTACTTTGCTTACCCTGAAAATAAATTCAAAGAGATAACTGATGTACTAAACATTAGTATACCATATGAACCCTATTTTCTAAATCTTGCAGATTATGTATTTGTCAGCAATAAGAATGCGAAACTAACATATGAAATTACAGAAAACGCAAATCCAAATGATGTTGACATAAGTTACGGATCAACGCTTTTTATTAGAAGAAGAAACAGAGCAGGATCTTGTACCTTAACTGTTAAACAAGAAGAAACAAACCTCACAATTAGCATTAAATTACAATGGAACCAGTTATATTTTTGTTACCCTGATAATAAAAACGATGTGTTATTTGATGTGTTAGACGTATTGAACTTTACACAAGAAAATAATGTATATTTTATAAATGTTTCAGATTATGTAATCGGCGTTAATAAGGATGCGAATATAACATATGAAATTTCAGATGTTGCTGACAATGCAACAGCTACGTTAGATGATAATGCAAAACTCACTCTTAGCAAAGGAACGGGATCTTGTACATTAACTGCTAGACAAAGAAGCATAGGTCTCCAAAGTAGCATTCGTTTGCAATGGGATACAGAATATAAATTATATTTTTGTTACCGTTTTCCTGACAATAATTTCGAACAGATAACTGGTGTATTAAACCTTAGAATACAATATCCGCCAATTAAAATCGGAAACCCTTATACATCCCTTTATAATTACACAAATTACGGAGGAGTTGGTGGTGACGATATAACATATGAGATATCAGGCGAAGAAGATCAAATGGCTAAAATTAAATTTAGTCCCCCATACATTCTTAGGTTTATACAAAAAGGACCAGGATCTTGTATATTAACTGCTAGACGAGGATATTTTAAAACTAGCATTACATTGAAGTGGGATCTATGCGGCGGCAGTGATAAAGATAAGGTGTGGTGCAAGTAAATGATGATGTCATATACACAATTGGGTTATCAATTGATACTGATACTATAATTATAAAACAAAATTAAATATAATACTGTATATTTGTGAATCAGTTAATACTCTTACATTTAACTATTTTTAACAACAATTAAGATTGTAGTTTACACCCTTGAAGATTTAAAATGGGACAAAATACTATTTTTCAAGGTTTATCCATTTCAGGAAAATGTAAATTTTGATTATGTTGTATCGTCAAATACAACTGATGAGTTTTAATGTGTATATTTTATTGTTCGTACCTTAAACACCCTTCTTATAAAAGAAAAGCAGGAACTGCACGAATAAGTCATTATAGCCCTCTTACTATCCAAACAAAAAAAACAATACAAACCAAATAGAATGAAATAAATAAATAATATAAAAACAAGAAGTGTAATAATAACTATAATCTTGATATTATTACATATAAAAATGTTGCGAAATTTATGTAAACCAAATTCGATTCATGCTAGTAGCAATAGTTCAGAAGAAGAGCAATACATCAATTTGATTCGCGATATTTTATCAGAAGGAACCGTGGAATGTGGTCGAAACGGGAACACCAAGAGCGTGTTTGGAGCAGCCATGCATTTTTCGTTGGACAATGGCGCGATCCCCATTTTGACGACCAAGCGTGTTGCATGGAAAACGTGTTTGAAAGAGCTGCTCTGGTTCATTCGTGGCGACACAAACAATGCGCATTTGCAAGAACAGGGTGTAACCATTTGGAACGGAAACGCGTCGCGAGAATTCTTGGACAGCAGGGGACTCGCGAATTTGCGCGAAAACGATTTGGGGCCGGTTTACGGTCACCAATGGCGCCACTTTAATGCCAAGTATACGAATTGCGACGAAAATTATGACGGCCAGGGCGTCGATCAGTTGGATTATATTATCAAGTGCTTGAAAGATCCGGCGCAGCGCACTTCTAGGAGAATGGTCATGTCGGCGTGGAATCCGTGCCAACTCGACGAAATGGCGCTTCCGCCGTGTCATATTTTAGTGCAGTTTAATGTCACGTCGGGTAATAAATTGTCGTGTTGCATGTTTCAACGCAGCGCGGATGTGGCTTTGGGCGTGCCGTTCAATATTGCTTCTTACAGTTTTTTCACACATCTTTTAGCAAAACATTGCGACCTCGAAGCGCACGAATTCATATATTATTTAGGCAATGCGCACATTTATGAATCTCATTTGGATGCCATGGGCGAACAAGTAACAAGGGTGCCTTACTCGTTTCCGAAAATAACGGTAAAAACAAAAAAAGAAAACATTAACGACTATGCTGTAGACGATTTTGAATTACACGACTATAAATGTCACGAAGTAATTAAAATGAAAATGGTGGCTTAGAAAAAGAAGAAATAAATTAAGATATATTATATATAAAAAAAGAAAAAAAGAAGAAACAAATTTAAGATATATTATATAAAAATAAAAAATAAAAATAATAAAGTGCGGAAACAATTTAAAAATAAACTATTAGTAAGATTTATATTAATAATTATTCATATAAATCTTACATTTTATATTATTAAAATATGAGTAGCAACGCAGCATTATCAGCGGCAAGACGCCGTCGTTCAAATCCAGCACCATCTGGGCCGACATCAACAACAAACATGCAGCCCCCTCCGACAAATCGCATTCTTCAACGAACGGGCGTCCCCCCTCCTCCTCACCAGAAACCGCCGCAACAATTTAATCCGCGCATGATGCCGCCGCAACAACAAGCACAAGGGCAAGGACAAATGCGGGGTCCGCCTCCGCCCCCGTCTCATATGCAAGCCAAGGGACGACAACCCGCACAACCCGTGATGGCTCGACCGCAATCGCCTGGATTGCCACCTCTTCCGCCTCCCGTAAAAACGGCAGGTCCGCTCTACGGCATTCCCATTCATCCGCTTGTCATGTTTAAAACCCACGATAATAAATTGAGCGAACACGAACTCAGCATTGGTGACTGTTTTGAACAGTTGAAGGAAATCGACGAACGGTTGGCAGCAGTTGAATCTTCCAATGGTGGTGGTGGTGCCGCAGTAGCAGTAAATGGCGATGGCGGTAGCGGCGACTTGAACGATCTTATGAATGACGACGTTTTTATCAACGGAATTGTTGACAACATTATGAACACTACAAATTTTGCATCCATCGTTGAAAATGTTATACCCTTGAAGGAGGAAAATGAAGCCCTTAAACAACAAGTCGCTGGACTACATGAACAAGTCGCTGGGCTACATGAACAAGTCGGCGGACTACATGAACAACTTGAAGAATGGAAAGAAAGGATGCAACAGCTTGAAGACCAAGTTCGTTCCATTTGTTTCGGCGCATCCGCCGCCGCCGTCGCACATGTTTCAAGTGAAATCGTAGTTGCTGAAGCGGTTCCAAGTGTTGAAAAATGCATCAACGACGGTGAATGCGAAGACCATGCAGAAGAAGAGGAAGAAGAGGAAGAAGAGGAAGAAGAATAAGAAGAGAAAGAAAAATAAGAAGAGGAAGAAGAATAAGAATAAGAATAATAATGTAAATACATTACATTAATAATCACTATAAAAAATAAATTTAAAAATATAATATAAATATTCATTATATGCGGCGTGCATCTATATAATGAATGACGACACAATCGATAACATTAATGTGGACGAGCTTTTAAAAAGCATTGAGAGCGACAAATTATTGTCGGTATCCAAACTATCTTATGATAAAATAAATACCATTAAATATAATGTTTTAACGCGAGTCGGGTTAGAAGACGATGAGCTAGAATCCATGCTTTTAAAGCTCTCGGATTATCGCTACGTCGAAGAGCTTCAAGACATTCACCACGGCGCATTTGTGCGTTATATTCCGCTTACGAACAATTCAAGTAAAAGTAAACAAGACAACAATGAAATTATATTAAAACCCGGAGGATTCATTTGTGATATAAAAATCCTTGGTTCAGGCGTGCAACTTTTATGCAGAAACCATTTCAGAAAAATGTTTCAGCTCCGATTGGATGAAGTGCTGCTTTTTCAGAAACTCACCAAACAAGAAGAAATTATACTTTCCGTGTTTGACTATTTGAACAAGAAATAATAAGTAAAAAATAACAATAATAATAAATAATAAGAATAAAATAAAATTGATTTTTTACATGTTGACCTGTTTTCTCGATATTGACAATAAATCAAACAAGATGTCTTCGCATTTATATCCCCCCAATTCATCCGAAGAAATGAAGAATGAAAAACAAGAAAAAGAACGTCTTCAAGGCGAGTTAAAACAAATGGTTGAAAAATATTCCGTTCTGTTACAAAGATTATTAGAAAGATGCGACCAACTCGTAGAAGAGCGCGACCAACTCCAAAAGGAACGCGACCAACTCCAAAAGGAACGCGACCAACTCTACAAAGAAAATCAATGCTTTCACGAAAAGGAATTTTCTAAAAAACGGACATCGGCGGCGGGACGAGGCCCGGTATATCAATGTTCTCCGGCAATGGCGACGTGTGACGGATTATATGATCCACCCATGTAAAGAAAGAATGAATAAATATTATATTATAAAATATATTATAAAATATATAAAATGGAAAAAAAATAACGATGAAAATTGTAAATTGATTTTTTTTATTATTTAAATTATTTTTATTAATTATTTTTATTAATTACCTATACCTATACGACGAGTACGATGACCGAAACTGCACGAAACCCTCACAGCGAAAATATTGACATTAAAATAAAAAAAATCAAAAAAGACGACAAATGGCAAATCACAATCATCGATACGACACACGAATCCATGATACGAGGTTTTTCAGATTGCGTATTTACGAATTTAGTTCACGCCACTTTTTCAAGGTCATATATGAAGAAATTTCCATGTAGTGACTGTGGACAACCTTCAACAGACAGATGCCACGGAATCGGGGAAGAGAGGCCAGTTTTACTGAAAAGAGCATTGGAACGCGTTTGGCATGATACAACGAAACCGATTATGTTGAAAGATATAGTCATTGCATTCTTGGAAGAACACAAGCATACGAGTTTCACGTTCAAATGCCGCCAATGCCACAAAAACGAAAAAAATAAAAAATAAAAAAAATGGAAAAATACAAAATGAAAAAAACAAATTTTGATTTTTTTTATTTTATAAATTCGTGTAGTAGTGTTTCTATATTCCCCCTTTTATCGAATCCAGTTCTCCGGCAATGGCGACGTGTGACGGATTATATGATCCACCCATGTAAATAAAGAATGAATGAATAAATATATTATAAAATATATAAAATGGAAAAAAAATAACGATGAAAATTGTAAATTGATTTTTTTATCATGTATTCTATTTTTGATAGAGTTTCATATCAACTATTTCGATCAAGTTCCAATGTCGTCACCAGTGCAATCAAAAGAATTAAACGGCACATGCAGCGTGTGCTGCGAAAATTTCACAGAAAAAAGAAGAAAACGCATTGGTTGCGCGGCATGTGATTACGAAGCGTGCAATGTCTGCTACAAGACGTTCATCACAAGCGAAGGAGTAAGTAGACCAAAATGTATGCAGTGTAACACGGAATGGACAGGACAATTTCTCAGACAAAACTTCTCGGATGCATTCATCAAAGGCGACCTCCGCAAACACACATCCACGATTATGTTGCAGCAACAAGTTGCAATGCTTCCCGCCACTCAGCCGGCGGTGGAACAACAAATCATTTACGAGCAATACGCCAACGAAGTCAAAGACATCAACAGGCAAATTCGAGAACTGGTTCAAAGAAAGAATGTAATCAACGACGAACTTCGCAGAATTCGGAGGAATCAAAACGGAAACGGAAACGGAAATGCAAATGCAAATGCAAATGCAAACGATGCTCACGGTCAGTCATTGTTTCAACACAAGTGTTGCGATCCCGAATGTCGCGGATTCGTTTCGTCGGCGTGGAAATGCGGAACCTGCGGTAAATTCTCATGCGCGCAGTGCCACGAAGTAAAGGGCGCAACTTCCGCCGAAGTCGAACAACACGTTTGCAATTCCGACAATGTTGAAACTGTGCGCCTTCTTCGTTCTGACACCAAGCCGTGTCCGTCATGCGGCGTATACATTCAAAAAACGGAAGGGTGCGATCAAATGTTCTGCATTTCTTGCAAGCAGCTATGGTCATGGAGAACAGGCAAAATCGAAGAGCGCGGACACAATCCGCATTACCTGGAATGGATGCGAAGCAGAGGTGGCGCGGCTGGCGGCGGTCGCGGCGTCGGTATGGCTCGCGATCCGCTCGATATTCAATGCGGTCGTGAAGTGAATTGGCAACTTACGTGGAGTATACAACAGTATTGTCAGGGATACAAATTGAATTTCGCTCGTTCTGTCATGAACTGGGCTGAATCCCTCGTTCACGTTCGTCATCAAGAAATTCCTTCAATGCAACGCGCAATGGAAGTTCAAGGCGACCTGCAAGAACTGCGTATTCAATATATGCGGAGAAAAATTACAGAAAATCATTTCAAAAAACGCATATTCCAAATTCAACGTGATGCCAATATCGCTCGCCAAATTGTTGACCTTTTGGCTGCCGTTCAAAATGCCGGCGCCGACATCGTTTTCAGAATTCTCGACACACTTCAAAATGAAAAAAATGTAGCTATTATTCAAGAACACATTCCGTTAAATTTGAACGAATTCGCCGAATTGAAAAAATGGGCAAACCAGTCAATCGCGGACATTTACTCTGAAAACTCGAAAAAAATTCAAAAAAAATTCGACCGTATCGAAAGCTTTGCATTAGTGCGCTATTCTCAAGCTGTGATGATAGATTAAGCGATACGATGAAATCCAGCGCCTCTAAACAATGACCTTGTTTGGAGTTTTTTTTAGATGGACTTTACCGGGGACGTCGGTGCTTTCGACATATTTGATTGCAATGTATTCGACAGTGACTGCGTGAAGCGCCTTGATCGATTCCTTAGAATACTGTTTTACAAGCGTTGCAGTTCGAATAATCGCATCCTTGTCGTACTTTGTTGCATTCTTCGTTGACTTGTCAATCAATATGCCGTGCGGGCTTGAGAATCCGTTGCCGACATGAAACCACAGCGCATTCTGATTCGTTTTTTTTGTTTTCGATACCAACACTTGATTTTCTTCTTGTGACCTTCCGATGTAAATTGTGTATTTATCGTTGTATGTTTCGGTATACATTTTTTACTATATATGCGACTATTATTTATATGATATTATATATAATAGTGTTGTTATTGTTTTATATTTATTCATTATATTTTTTTATCATATTTTTTATCAATTTTTAATCATACTTTTTATCATACTTTTTATCAATTTTTAAATCATATTTTAATCATGTTTTTTATCCATTTATTAAAAAAATGTAACTTCGTTAAGATCAGTTGATGTTAATTTATATTTTAATTTATTTACTTCGCCTTCGGTAGCACCTTCAATTCCTGTATTGTTTGGAGGAATTGTGTCACCTTTATTTGTGTCCCATATTTCAACAACATCCCATGTCATTTGCCATGTATTTTCAATTTTATTATCAAAAACTTCATTCAATTCTTTAATATATTGGTCAGACGTGAATTTGGTTTTCGGAATATCGTAATCTTTTTTTTCACTAGATGTAAGCGTTGACCACGCTTTCTTAAACGCCTTTTGTAATTCAGGATTTTCATTTAATAGTCGAATCATATTTTTAATAATAATAAAATCATTATAAACAAAACATTTATAAGCCAACTGTTTATCTTTTCCAACCTTTACATACTTTTCTTTTTTATATGTAGTGTGTGTTAAAAATTTCGAGGTTCGAATAAGTTCTTCAGGAAATAAAGAACGATGATTCGGGTTTAAAAATTTACTGCAAATGTATAATGCATAAAAAAGACAGTTTCCGTGAGAATGAGGAATTTGGAAAAAGTTATAGGGATCATATATTTTTTTAGTTTTTGCATAATAAAATTTATAGTGTGTCTCTCCAGATGCATCGTTGAAAATAATATTTTCATTTGGTTCAGTATCTATAATCTCTTGTTCGGCATCTGGATGAGAAACATATTTATCAGCTTTTACCATTTTTGCCAACACTTGATAAACATTTGTGTCGCCCATAATATAAGATAAAATGGATTGATATGATTCAAATACCGATTCGCCGGAGTTTTGTTGAATGGTGTGTGTTGTCATGTTATTCTATGATGCATGCATATAATAATAGTAATATAATATTTTTATATTTTATTATTATAATATATTTTTTCTGGTTGTTTTATGCAGCGGATTGAGTCGGTTTGATTTGGGAATAAAGTGCGCCGGCTTTTTACACGTAAATCGGTGATACATGAGCTTCTTTTTTTTGAGCACGCTTTCTGCGCACACGCCGATGGCCTTTGTTTCTCTAAATATACTTTTTAATTTTTTGGTGCAATTGCATATCTTTTTAACGAGCGTGTCTTCTGCTTTTTTTTTCAACGCGGCAAATGAGGTTCCTTGTGGAACAGCGATTTTGTAATACGCTAGAATTTTCTTGTAATCTGCGTGATTTAATCTTATTTTTCGTTTCATTTTTTAAAAGTAATTGATATTTTAATATATGATATTATTTCTTTTTTTTTCTTTTTAAAAATACTTTAGTTTAATTGAATAATATTATATATATATTAATTATATATTAATTATATTATTTAAAAAAATGTCGACGTATACAAGTTATAACTCATATTTAGGTAATAAATGACAATAAAATCTTTAGCGTTTACAACGGGTGGAACTATATATGTAGTTTCAGTTAGTTTATTATCACCGTAAATATTATATCAAAAATAAAATATTGATATAATATATGCAAACAAATTATACCTTAAAATAAATAAAAATAAAATAAAATGATAAATCAAATGAATAAAAAAGGAAAATATATCGTATTCGACGTCGATGAAACGCTGGGTTATTTCTCGCAACTCGGATCATTCATCGACGCGCTTTCATTCTACAATAAAGATTTTTCGGGATCATCGGCGTATGAGAAATTTAACGAAATTCTCGACTTGTTCCCCGAATTCGTTCGCCCGAAAATGATCGAAATCTTGAAATACATTCATGAAAAAAAGGCAAACGGAAAATGCAGAGGAGTATTCATTTACACAAACAATCAGGGACCGCGTGCGTGGGTGCAACACATTGCAAAATATTTCGATTATAAAGTCGGTAATGTAGAGAGAAATGATAGAAATGATAGTGCTAGTTTATTCGATAAAATTATCGCGGCATATATGATCAATGGAAAAATTGTAGAATCGGGGCGAACAAGCCAAAATAAAACGTATGACGATTTATTGCGCATTACCGGAATCTCTCCACATTCAGAAGTTTGTTTTGTCGATGACTTGAACCATCCCGACATGCGACACGATAACGTTTTATATTTAAATGTGAAACCGTACGTGAAGACGCTATCCGTCGATGAAATGATTCAGCGCTATCTGAAAAGTCCGCTTGCATCAAGCATCGTTTCAACAAGAGAATTTACCGCCGCGATTAGCGAACGAATGGGATCCGTAAAAAACGCAAATCATAGGAACTTGAATCTACACGATGCGAATTATATTTCTTTAAATACACCATTTGACAACGCGTCTTCGAGAGAAGATGTCGAATATAAAAATTCAGGAGAGAAGCTTTTTAATTATATTAAACTGTTTTTAAAGACGAAACAACACAGCAAACGAGGAACCAAAGTGCACTCGCTTCGCGGCGATTCGCAAACACGTCGTCATCGTCGCCATGATCGTCGTGCCGAGCACTATTCAAATTTGAGTGTATCGCTATCGACACACCAACAAAAAAAAACAAGAAAACATGCAATAAAAAATCATAAGCGTTTACACTCGAAAACGCGAAGAATGGGGAAGTTTATGCGTATATAAAATATATTTTATATTAAAAAAATATATTTTTTTATTTTTTTATATTATTCGATTACATGTTCACATGGTTCGATTATTTTTTATTTGAGTTGAGTTTTAATTGAACATTTGGGGAACACCGTTGGTCAATTTTCCAACGAGGTCGCCATCTTGCGAGTAAATGTCTCCATTGGGTGCAAGTCCGTATGTTTCGCCATCATACTCGTATTCTTCACATTCGAGCTCCTCCTCCTCTTCTTCATTTGAAGATCCATCTTCCTCATCTTCGGTTTCCTCACCATCTTCCTGCTCCGCCTTCTTTAAATTAGCGGCTTCCTCTTCTGCCTTCTTCTTGAGAGCGGCTTCCTCTTCTGCCTTCTTCTTTAAAGCGGCGGCTTCCTCTTCTGCCTTCTTCTTTAAAGCGGCGGCTTCCTTTTTGGAGACCTTGTCGTCTTTTTTCTTTTCTGCCTTTTCTACCTTTTCTACTTTTTCCTTGTCGTCAGATTTCTTGGTCTTCTTTGATTTGTCCTTCTTTTCATTGATTGCAATCACAGCTGGCTGTTGTTGTTGCTGTTCTTCTTGTTGCTGTTGTTCTTCTTCATTTTCAAGCATTTTGTCAAACATCTCGAAGATTTCATCCTCGCCAACTTGTTGTTCTTCTTCTTGTTTTCCATTCTCTTCAAACGTGAGATGAGTTTCAACTTGGACGCCTTCTTCTGATGTATGAGCGTCAGTGGCGACATCGAGCGACAAGCGCTTCTTCTTTTCCGTGGTTGCTTGTGCGATCAGTTGTTGCATTTCAGATTCACCAACATTGTTTTGAGTATTGGACTTGGTAGGGCGACCGCGTTTCTTCTTCTCATTCTCTTGAGGAGCGGCAGCAACGTCGGCAAGAGGAGTAACAGATTCTTCATCCACAGAATTCAGGTCAATGCAAACTGAACTTTGAGCTGAATTTTTCTTTTGGGGAGTGTCTTGAGTTGCAGCAATTGCTTTGGCTGTCTTCTTAGTCGTCGTTGCCTTGGTCCGAGGTTGTCTCGGTTTCTTTTCCTTTGATTCCTTTGTTTCTTTTGTTTTGGTTTCATCTTGAGTGTCGACATCAGTAGCAGCAGCGGTAGCGGTGATAGCAGCAGCAGGGCGCCCGCGTTTCTTTTCGGCTTTTTCGAGCATCCAATCGGGAATTTGGAATCCGCGTCTTTGTGCAGATTCGAGCGCTTGTTCTTTGGTGATGCCCATTTTTTCAATGACTTCAATATACATTGTTTCCTTCTTACCTGTCTTGGCGTTCACATACTTACCAACACCGGCTTCGATGCGCTCTTCAACCGTTCCAACGGGATGTTTTCCGTTTTCATCGCACTTCTTGGAACAGTCGTTGCAAAACCTGCATTCGTGGTTGTCAATTTGAAATGAAGCGGATGACATGTCGCACGTCTTTCCGCATTGGATGAAGAGACCGTATTGCGCTTTCAGGCCAACACATGTGCCGAAATCGGCTTGACCGATCCACGGCATTGGGATTTTGTCTTTTTCTTCTTCTTTTGATTCTTGTACTTTCTTTTGGTTTGTTGCTGGTATTTTTTCTTTGGGTTGTTTGGGTTGTTTGGGTTGTTTGGCTTCTTTTGGTTTCTTGGTTTCTTTTTGGGTAATGGACTCTTCTTCAGAACGAGTGAAGACAAGTTGTTGTCTCAAAGATTCGATGGCATCTTCGAGGGTTTGAATTTTCTTGACGATGGTTCCAGCTGACATTTTTCTTTGAGATCTGAATCCAGGTGAACCTGTTCCGGTGGAACGAACGGGAGATGATACGACGGATGTGGCCATAATTGTATAACGTAAATGAGACTGTTGTAAGTAAAGAGAGGGGAAAAAAAATCAATTTATAAAAAAGTGAGTGATAAAAGTAAAAAAAAACGAAAGAAAGAAGTGATGATATGATTGAAAGATGTTGTTTTTGT
>Ga0247722_10001011_pt1 | contig 16012 bp, 13 predicted proteins | sample MSEWelMarce3H_FC_FD_189094 | JGI IMG/M metagenome (GOLD analysis project Ga0247722, IMG submission 189094) | Subsurface sediment microbial communities from gas well in West Virginia, United States - MSEEL Well Study Marcellus 3H_FC | ecosystem: Environmental > Terrestrial > Deep subsurface >... | reverse complement strand
GCCTTTTGGTGTGTTGAAAGATGAATTTTGCTTTTTTTTAAAAAAACTTATCAACAAAGTGGTAGTAAGTGGTAAAAAGTGTTTATTTTTTTTTTAAATTTGTCCTATAATTATTTGAAACAAAAAATGTTGAACGTATTAATAGGAACATACGATTGTAAAGTAGATAGCAAAGGAAGATTGCTATTGCCTACAACTCTAAAGAAACAATTAGGTTCTTTAGAGGATGGTTTTGTATTAAAACGTTCGGTGTTTCAACCTTGTTTAGAGTTATTTCCAATGAAAGAATGGAACAAAATGATGTTGAAAATGAGCAAATTAAATCGATTTGTGAAAAAAAACGATGATTTTATTAGACGTTTTTCAGCAGGAGTTCGCATGGTTGAAATTGACACAACAGGACGCTTATTAATTCCAAAAGATTTAGTACTTTTTGCTACAATTGACAAAGATATTGTTCTGAATTCAGCACTTAACATTGTAGAAATTTGGGACAAAGAAAAATACGAACAAAATATTGATAACGCCACTGATGATTTTGCAACTTTAGCAGAAGAAGTCATGGGAAATTTTAACGATAACGAAGATGGAATATCATAATCCTGTTTTACGAAAAGAAACCGTTGACGGGTTAAATATCTGTCCTGATGGTGTTTATGTAGATGTAACTTTTGGTGGCGGTGGTCATTCAAGGGAAATTTTGAGCCGATTAGGAAAAAACGGAAAATTATTTGCCTTTGACCAAGATACCGATGCCTTACATAATACAATTGATGATGATCGATTTGTATTAATAAACGAAAATTTTAGATTTATAAAACGATTTTTACGTTTTCATGGTGTTAAAGAAGTAGATGGTATCCTAGCTGATTTAGGCGTTTCTTCACATCAATTTGATGTTGCTGAACGTGGATTTTCAACCCGTTTTGATGCTGAATTGGACATGAGAATGGATCAAAATGGAAGTTTAAGTGCCTTTCATGTTGTTAATGAATACACTGAAGAAGCACTTTCGAAAGTATTTTTTCAATATGGTGAATTAAAAAATGCAAGAGCCTTAGCAAATGCAATTATTACGGCTAGAACTGAAAAGAAAATTAAAAATTCAGAACAGTTAAAACACGTTTTAGCTAGGTTTTTGCCTGCTCATAAAAGTAATAAAATTTTAGCTCAAATTTATCAAGCGATTCGTATTGAGGTAAATCAAGAAATTGATGTTTTGAAAGAATTTTTAGAACAATCTTTAGAAATTCTTAAACCAAATGGAAGATTAAGCGTTATTTCGTATCATTCCTTAGAAGATCGATTAGTGAAGCGTTTTATGAAAAATGGCCTTTTTGATGGTGAACCTGAACGAGATTTTTTTGGAAATTTTAATGTCCCGTTTCAGACAATTGGAAAATTAATAGTGCCTTCTGATGCAGAAATAGCTATAAACAATCGAGCTAGAAGTGCGAAATTAAGAATAGCAGCAAAAAAATAAAACAATGAAAGACGGAATTTATAGTTTATTAAAAGCCAAATTTCTAATTGAAGATGATGCTCTTAAAAATTGGAAATTTATTATTTTTCTAACTTTTTTAGGCATTATTATGATAAGTAATAGTCATAATTATGATGCTAAAAATTATAGAATCACAAGATTAAACAACCAAATGAAAGAACTTCGATCAAAATTTGTTGACCGCCGTTCTGAATTGATGCAATTAAAAATGGAATCAAATGTGGCTAAAAGAATGGAAGATAGAATGATTTTCCCTTCAGAATTGCCACCCGTTAAAATAATAGTAAAAACAAATGAAGCCGATAAAAGTTTTTGGAACCGAATTAAATTATGGCAGTAGAAGATAAAAAAATTGCGAACCGGATGTTTTTCATAGCCTTCCTATTTATTATGATGGCTGTCTTTATATTGATAAAACTTACCACTATATTATATGTAGATGGTGATTATTATCGGAATTTAGGAAAAAAACGAACGGTTAAGAATTTCCCTATTCCAGCTAGCAAAGGAAATGTATATGCAGCAGACGGAAGTTTACTAGCAACTTCTATCCCTGAATATACCATTTATTTTGATGCTGTTGCTCCTACTGATAAAAATTTCAAAGAAAACATCAAACCTCTTTCAGATTCGTTATCGAAAATGTTCCCAAATAATTCAGGACACTTTCAAACAAAATTCCAAAAAGCAAGAACGAATAAAAATAGATACGTTTTTATTGCAAAAAAATTAAGTTATTCGGAATTTATGCGTATAAAATCGTTTCCTTTATTTAAAAAAGGTGCAAATGCAGGTGGTTTTATAACAGAACAAGTAATCGTCCGAAAACATCCAATCGGAATGGTTGCCAAAAGAACAATAGGATATGAACGGAATAATGAAGATGGAAAAGGGCTAGAATTTGCCTTTAGAAAGTACCTAAATGGACAAAATGGAAACCGATTGATGCAAAAAATTTCAAAAAACCAATGGAAACCATTAAATGATGTAAACGAAAAAGATCCTCAAGACGGATATGATATTATTTCAACAATTGATGTTTATATACAAGATATTGCCCATCATGCACTTTTAAAACAAGTGCAACAATATGACGCAGATCACGGATGTGTGGTGGTTATGGAAACGAAAACAGGACATATTAAGGCAATTTCAAACTTAGGAAGAGATGAAAATGGTAATTATTTTGAATCCCAAAATTATGCCATAACGGAATCTCAAGAACCGGGTTCTACCTTTAAATTAATTGATTTAATTGCCGTTTTAGAAGATAAAAAAGTAGATACAAGCACCATTTTTAATTCATTTGGTGGCGAAGTACGTTATTTTGGTAGAAGAGTAAAAGACTCTCAAAGAGGTGGTTATGGAAAAATTTCTTTGGCAAGAGCCTTTGAACTTTCATCAAATACGATTATGGTGCAAGCTGTTCATTCAAATTATAAAAACAATCCACAACAATTCGTGGATAGAATTAACAGTTATGGTTTAAACAAACCGTTAGGACTCCCAATTAAAGGAGAAGGCATCCCATTTATACCGCAACCTGGAACCAAAAACTGGTCCGGTACTACTTTGCCTTGGATGGCATTCGGTTACGGTGTTTCCTTGACACCTTTACAAACGTTAAGCCTCTATAACGCTGTTGCCAATAACGGAATTATGGTGAAACCAATATTCGTAAGCGAAATTAAAGAATGGAACAAAACCATCAAAAAATTTGACACCGAAGTTATTAATCCTAAAATTTGTTCGCAAGAAACACTTAATAAAGTACATAAAATATTAGAAAATGTTGTAAAAAAAGGAACTGCATCTAAGTTATATTCCAAAAATTTCTCAATGGCAGGAAAAACAGGAACCGCACAAGTGAATTACAAAGACCGATCAAAACTCTATTATGCTTCATCTTTTGTAGGATATTTTCCTGCTAAAGAACCAAAATATTCCTGTATCGTAATTATCAATAAACCAAACGTTGCGGAAGGATATTATGGTGCCGATGTTTCAGGTCCTGTTTTTAAGAGAATTGCACAAAAAATATTCACAGATGCTCCTTCAACAAATCACATTTTTGATTTAGATGCCAAGAGTGAAACTCAAGAAAAAAAATATGCCAAATATTATGAAGCTGTAAAAAGTGAAAAACAAATTATTCCAAATGTAAAAGGTATGCCTGCAATGGATGCAGTGGCTTTATTAGAAAATATTGGATTAAAAGTTAAAATAATTGGCAATGGAAAAGTACAGAAACAGTCCTTGAATGCCGGAACAGCTTTCAAAAAAAATCAAACAATTATAATTGAATTATCATGAAAACGCTAAAAGATTTATTATACAAAGTGGCAATTGAAGCGGTTCATGGTTCAACAGATATTGCTATTTCTAAAATTGAATTTGATTCGAGAAAAGTTGAATTTAACGATTTATTCGTCGCTATAAAAGGAACGGTTTCTGATGGTCATCAGTATATAGAAAAAACCCTTCAACAAGGTGCTATTGCTATTGTTTGTCAAGATTTTCCTGAAAAATTTGTAAATGGAATAACCTATATTAAAGTAAAAGACACGAATGAAGCACTTGCATTTATTAGTGCAAATTTCTATGATAATCCATCGGAACATCTAAAATTAGTTGGAATTACTGGAACAAACGGAAAAACGACCATTGCTTCTTTATTATTTCAATTATTAAAAAATGCAGGTTATAAAGTAGGATTGCTCTCAACAGTGAAAATCATGGTTGATAATCAAGAATTTAAGGCAACCCACACCACTCCAGATTCAATCACAATTAATTACTATTTGTCAAAAATGATTGAAGAAGGATGTGCGTTTTGTTTTATGGAAGTAAGTTCACATGGCATTCATCAAAAACGAACAGCAGCTTTAACTTTTTCAGGCGGTGTTTTCACAAATTTATCTCATGATCATCTGGATTATCACCCAACTTTTGCGGATTATCGAGATGTGAAAAAACTTTTTTTTGATAATTTACCTAAAAATGCATTTGCAATCACGAATATTGATGATAAAAATGGTGGGGTAATGCTTCAGAATACCAATGCTAAAAAAATTTCATACTCCTTAAAATCGCATTCAGATTATAAGGCATATATCTTAGAAAATCAACTTTCTGGATTACTTTTAAAAATTAATGACCAAGAAGTTTGGGTAAGATTAATTGGAACATTTAATGCTTATAATATTTTAGCCATTTATGCCGTAGCTGTTGAATTAGGTATTGACCAATTAGAAGCTTTGAGACTTCTTTCCGAATTAGAAAGTGTGGGTGGCCGCTTCCAATTTGTGGTTTCAGACTCCAATATCACAGCAATTGTTGATTACGCTCACACACCTGATGCCCTCGAAAATGTACTGAAAACGATTCATGACATTCGAACCAATAATGAACAATTAATCACCGTTGTAGGTTGTGGTGGCGATAGAGATAAAACAAAACGACCAATTATGGCAAACATAGCTGCACATTGGAGTGACAAAGCTATTTTTACCGCTGATAATCCAAGATCTGAAAACCCTCAAACCATAATTGAAGAGATGGAAAAAGGTGTTGAACCTCAATTTTTCAGAAAAACAAGTTCCATTTTAGATAGAAAACAAGCCATAAAAACAGCTTGTATGTTTGCAAATCCTAATGATATCATTCTAATCGCTGGGAAAGGCCATGAAACCTATCAAGAAATAAATGGTGTTAAATATGATTTTGATGATCTCAAAATTGTTACAGAATTATTAAAACAATTAAACAAATAAAATCTTAAATTATGTTGTACTATATTTTTCAGTATTTAGATAAAACTTTTGATGTTCCAGGGGCTGGAGTTTTTCAATATATCACTTTTCGTTCGGCATTAGCTTTTATTCTTTCATTATTAATTGCTACCATTTATGGTAAAAAAATCATTAATTTCTTAAGAAAACAACAAGTTGGTGAAACCGTGAGAGAGCTTGGTTTAGAAGGACAATCCCAAAAAGCAGGAACACCAACAATGGGTGGAATAATCATTATTTTGGCTACACTAATCCCTGTTTTATTATTAGCAAAATTAAACAACATTTATATAATACTATTGATAATGACCACTTTATGGATGGGAACTATCGGTTTTATTGATGATTATATTAAAATTTTCAAAAAAGATAAACAAGGTTTAAAAGGGATTTTTAAAGTTATTGGACAAGTTGGATTAGGTTTAATAGTAGGAATTATTCTTTATATAAGCCCTGATGTAACCGTACGAAAAGATACTTTAACATCTAGAATAAAAATAGAAAATGACATCAAACCTTCGGATTTAGAAGAAAAATCTACTGCAACAACAATTCCTTTTTTCAAAAATAATGAATTCGATTATGCTGAAGCACTTTCATTTATGGGCGATGATTATAAAAATTATGCCTGGCTAATCTTTATTCCGATGGTTATACTAATTATTACGGCCGTTTCAAATGGTGCCAATCTAACCGACGGAATTGATGGTTTAGCAGCTGGAACTTCAGCCATTTCAGTTTTAACCCTCGGGCTGTTCACTTTTGTATCTGGAAATATCATTTTTTCGGATTACTTAAATATTATGTACATTCCAAACTCTGGTGAAATGACGATTTATATAGCCGCTTTTGTAGGTGCTTTAGTAGGTTTTTTATGGTATAATACGTATCCAGCCTCTGTATTTATGGGTGATACTGGAAGTTTAACTATCGGCGGAATAATTGCCGTCATTGCAATATCAATTCGAAAAGAATTGCTGATTCCTGTAATTTGTGGTATTTTCTTGGCTGAAAATTTATCGGTTATGGTTCAAGTGAGTTATTTCAAATATACAAAAAAGAAATTTGGCGAAGGTAGAAGAATTTTCTTAATGTCGCCTCTCCATCATCATTACCAGAAAAAAGGATATCATGAAAGTAAAATAGTAACACGTTTCTGGATTGTAGGTATTTTATTAGCTATTTTTTCATTAGTTTCCCTTAAATTAAGATAATATGAGATTAGTAATATTAGGTGGTGGCGAAAGTGGTGTGGGTACAGCTATTTTAGGACTTAAACAAGGCTATGAAGTTTTCGTATCGGATTTTGGTGAAATAAAAGAAAAGTATAAAGCGATTCTGAATCAATACGCCATTCTCTGGGAAGAAAAACAACATACAGCAGATTTGATTTTGAATGCTTCAGTTGTAATGAAAAGTCCGGGAATTCCAGATAAAGCACCCATCGTTAAAGAATTAAAAGCAAAAAATATTTCAGTAATTTCTGAAATTGAATTTGCAAGTAAATTTACTGAAGCAACAATTATTGGGATTACAGGGAGCAACGGAAAAACCACAACAACGCTTTTAACCTATCATATTCTAAAAAAAGCGGGGTTAAATGTGGGATTGGCTGGAAATATTGGAAAAAGTTTTGCATGGCAAGTTGCTGAAAATCAATATGATTATTATGTATTGGAATTAAGTAGCTTTCAACTTGATGGGATAATTGATTTTAAACCCCATATTGCCATCATCACCAATATTACCCCTGATCATTTAGACCGTTATAATTATGATTACAATTTATACATAGATTCCAAATTTAGAATCACCAAAAATCAAACAGAAAATGACTATTTAATAATTGATAATGAAGATGAGGCAATTTCAGAATGGTTGCTTCATAATAAAATAAAAGCACAAAAAATTCCATTTTCTTTAGTTTCAAAAATAGAAGAAAACGGCATATATTTAGAAGACCAAAACATTATTAGTACAATAAACAAAGAAAAAAATATGTTCCCAATAGACGAACTTTCAATCAAAGGAAAACACAACGTAAAAAACGCAATGGCCGCAATTTCAGGAGCTGAACTTGTTCAGATTAGAAAAAAATCAGTACGAGAAAGTATGTCAAATTTTGAAGGCCCTGAACATCGTTTAGAAATGGTAAGAAAAACAAACGGGGTAGTTTACATTAACGATTCTAAAGCAACAAATGTTAATTCCGTTTTTTATGCGTTAGACAGTATGACAACTCCAACTGTGTGGATTGTTGGAGGTGTTGATAAAGGGAATGATTATGATCCATTAATGTTTTATGTTCGTGAAAAAGTAAAAGCAATTATTTGTTTAGGAAAAGATAATTCTAAACTATTTAATACCTTTAGCAATGTTGTTCCGCATATTGAAGAAACAACTTCAATGGAAAACGCTGTAAAAATTGCAAATAAATTAACAGAAAAAGGCGATACTGTTTTGTTTTCTCCTGCATGTGCAAGTTTCGATTTATTCGAAAATTTTGAAGACAGGGGGCAACAATTTAAAACGGCAGTGAATAATCTATAAATAGAAAAAAAATGTTTGACATAATTAGCAAATTTAGGGGCGATAAAACCATTTGGGCAATAGTAATCCTATTGGCCATTGTTTCTTTTTTGCCTGTTTATAGTGCCAGTACAAATCTTGTTTCTAAAAATGAAGATTTGAATACGTTCAGCTTCTTATTCAAACATTTTACGCATGTAATGATCGGGTTTCTAGCACTTTATATTGCTCATAAAACGCCTTTTCATTATTTCAAATTTTTATCTATAGTTTTTACTCCAGTAATTATTGTTTTACTAGCTTATACGTTATTAAAAGGAAAGGAAATTGACGGGGCAAACGCAAGTAGATGGATTGAAATCCCTTTTATAGGATTTAGTTTCCAAACTTCTACCTTTGCTTTTGTTGTGATTATTGCGTATGTAGCTCGATATTTATCAAAAATAAGTAAAAAAGAGTTTACTTTTCAAGAATCTTTATGGGAACTTTGGCTTCCAGTTGCTCTTGTTTTAATGTTGATTTTACCAGCAAATTTTTCAACAACGGCGCTTATTTTTGTCATGATTTGCATGTTGGTTTATATTGGAAATTATCCTCTTAAATATTTAGCAAGCATCATTGGTATCGGATTATTATTCCTAACTATTTTTGTCCTAGCTGCAAAGGCTTTTCCTGAAGCAATGCCAAATCGTGTGGATACTTGGATGAGTCGAATTGATAGTTATGTAAATAATGAAGACAATCAAGATGATTATCAAATTGAAACCGCAAAAATCGCAATTGCCTCAGGCGGAATTAAAGGCTTAGGTCCTGGAAAAAGCGTTCAAAAAAACTTCCTTCCTCAATCTTCGTCAGATTTCATATTTTCTATTGTAATTGAAGAATACGGCATTTTTGGGGGTATTGGAATACTAACTTTATATTTAGTTCTATTTGTCAGATTTATTATCAATGCTCAAAAAGCAACAACTGTATTTGGAAAATTATTAATTATTGGTCTAGGTTTTCCAATCGTTTTTCAAGCACTAATAAATATGGGAGTTGCGGTCAATTTATTACCCGTAACAGGACAACCTTTACCTTTAATAAGTAGCGGTGGAACATCGATAATTATGACATTATTTTCTATTGGAATCATCTTAAATATAACCAAAAAAGAACAAGAAATTGCTTTGGATTTAGAAGAAAATAGAAAACGAAATGAAGCATTGAAACAAATCATTGACAATCAAGTTGCTTTAAATGAGGAACACGATAATGCTGATTATTCGGTTTCTGAAAAAATGAAATCCATGAAAAATGGTATAAAAAACGCTATTTTGGAAGATGAAAATGGAGATGTATTGGTGAATGGGCAAAACCCGATGAATGCTGTTTTAAATAAAAAATAACAAAAATGAAAGAACCAAGATTTATAATTAGCGGAGGCGGAACAGGTGGGCATATTTATCCTGCAATAGCAATAGCAAACGAATTAAAAACACGTTTTCCTAATGCTGAATTCCTTTTTGTTGGTGCAAAAGATAAAATGGAAATGCAAAAAATTCCACAAGCTGGCTATAAAATCGAAGGGTTATGGATTGCTGGACTTCAAAGAAAATTCACTATTGATAATGCGTTATTTCCTATAAAATTACTATTTAGTTTAATCAAATCGTATTTAATTATTCGAAAATTTAAGCCTAATGTGGTCATCGGAACGGGTGGTTTTGCAAGTGGAGCTGTCCTAAAAATAGCAGGAATAATGGGAATTCCAACATTGATACAAGAACAAAATTCATACCCAGGAATCACCAATAAATTATTAGCAAAAAAAGCCAATTCCATTTGTGTGGCTTATAAAAATTTAGATATTTTTTTCCCAAAAGATAAAATAAAATTCACCGGAAACCCTGTTCGTCAGGATTTATTAAATATAGATAACAAACGGGAAGAAGCCATTTCATATTTTGATTTAGATCGTGCAAAAAAAACGGTTTTAGTACTAGGTGGAAGTTTAGGTGCAAAAAGAATTAACCAATTAATAGCTTCAAATTTGACGTTTTTTGATACGCATAACATTCAAATAATTTGGCAATGCGGTAAAAATTATTTCAATGAATTTTCTAAATTTAAAAATAGTAGCGTAAAGGTACTTGATTACATTGAAAGAATGGATTTGGTTTATGCAGCAGCCGACGTAATCATCTCACGATCAGGAGCTTCTTCTGTTTCGGAACTGTGTTTAGTAGGCAAACCGACTGTATTTATTCCTTCTCCAAATGTGGCTGAAGACCATCAAACAAAAAACGCAAAAAGTATAGTTGATGAAAATGGAGCCATTTTAATTAAAGAATCAGATTTAGAACAGTCCTTTCAAACGGTTTTTAAGGACTTATTAAATGACGAAAACAAACAAAAGTTGATTAGCCAAAATATAAGAAATTTAGCCAAACCAAATGCAACAGTAGAAATTGTGGCTGAAATAAATAAATTGATAACCCAAAAATAAAACCCAAAAAATGAATTTAAATCAAATACAAAACGTTTATTTTATTGGCATTGGAGGCATCGGAATGAGTGCTTTAGCAAGATATTTCCAAAATATAGGAAAAAAAGTGGTTGGTTATGACAAAACCAAAACACAATTAACCGATGAATTAATGGAAATAGGGTTAGAAATTCATTTTGAAGACAGTATTCAGTTAATTCCTAAAGATTTTTATATTGAAAATACATTAGTAATTGTTACGCCAGCAATTCCAACAACACATTCAGAGTGGAATTATTTTTTGGAAAGAAATTATACAATCAAAAAAAGAGCCGAAGTTTTAGGCATCATAACCAAAGATACCTTCTGTTTTGCAGTAGCTGGAACTCATGGAAAAACAACAACTTCAAGTATTTTAGGTCATATTTTGTATGAAAATAATGTAGATGTAACCGCTTTTTTAGGTGGAATTGTAGAAAATTATAATTCCAACTTAATTGGTTCAGGAAAAACAGTTACGGTAGTAGAAGCAGATGAATTTGACCGTTCTTTCTTGCATTTGCACCCAAATGTTTCTTGCATCACGTCGATGGATGCGGATCATTTAGATATTTATGGCGATGCAAAAAGTATTGAAGCTTCATTTCATGAATTTGCGAACAAAATTCCAAGTGAAAATTTATATTTTGTAAAAGGGTTGCCCTTGAAAGGTAATGAAGTTGCAATAAAAAACACTACAGAAAACATTGCACTTTCAGGAGAATTTGCACTTACCATTCAAAACATTCGCATCGAAAATGGGTTTTATGTCTTTGATATTCAGTCCAAAACAGAATGTATCGAAAATATAAAGTTTTCCTTACCGGGGCATCATAATTTATATAATGCATTACTAGCCTTTGCAATGGCTAAACATTATGGTTTATCAAATGAACAAATTTCAAAATCATTAGCTAGTTTTAATGGTGTAAGACGGCGATTTTCATTTCAAATCAGAGAAAAAAATGGCGTTTATATTGATGATTATGCACATCATCCAACAGAAATAGATGCTGTTCATCAAGCAGTTAGAGAATTATATCCCAACCAAAAAATTATTGCAGCATTTCAGCCTCATTTATTTAGCAGAACACAAGATTTTGTAACAGATTTCGCAAAAAGTTTGAGTAAATTTGATGAAATTTTATTACTTGAAATATATCCCGCAAGAGAATTACCAATTGAAGGTGTAAATTCAAATTGGCTACTTGAAAAAATTGAAAATCCCAATAAAAAAGTAATTCCAAAGGAAGCAATTAGTGAAGCGTTTTTGAAATCAAATGCAACCGTTTATATCACAATTGGAGCAGGAGACATCGGAGAAGAAGTAAAAAAAATTAAAAAAGAGCTCTATGAAAAAATTAAATTGGCACAATATTAGATTAATTGCAATACTTCTTGCAATGTTATTTTTGTACGCTTTTGCAAGTAAAAGAAATAACGAACGGATTATCAGCAAGATAGAAATTCAATTTGAAAGTAATGACAACCTTTTCTTAACGCCAGAAATGGTTAATAACTTTTTAGTACAAAAATTAAAAAATAATACAAATATTAAAAAAAATAACCTAATTTTGGACTCTTTAGAAAATGCCCTTGATAATCATGAAATGATTGAAAAAGCACACGTATTTTCAACTATTGATGGAGTGCTAAATACAAGAATTGTTCAAAAAACACCTATTGTAAGGGTTTTATCGGGAAACGACAGCTATTACCTTGATTCAAAAGGAGATAAAATGTCTTTATCCAAGAATTTTTCAGCTCGAGTTCCGCTACTTTTTGGCGAAATTCCTACTGAAAATCAAAAACCGTATTTGTGTTTATTCAATGAAATCAAAAATGATGATTTCTTGTCTAAAAATATTACGGGAGCTAAAATTTTGACTTCAGGTCAGTTAATTTTAACGACTAGAAGTTTTAATTATAACATAACTTTTGGTAAACCAATCGAAATTGAAAAAAAACTTAAAAATTATAAAGCTTTTTATCAATATGCGATAAAAGATACGTTAATCAAAAGTTATAAAGAGGTTAATTTAATATTTACAGAACAAGTGCTCTGCAAAAAATAGAGGAAGTTATGAGTAAAAACAACATTTCAGTAGGATTAGACATCGGTACAACTAAGATTGTAGCGATGATAGGTAGAAAAAATGAATACGGAAAATTAGAAATCCTAGGAATTGGGAAATCTAAAAGTCTCGGTGTTCATAGAGGAGTTGTAAATAATATCATGCAAACTATTCAATCTATTGAGCAAGCCGTTATGGAAGCTGAAAACAATTCTGGATACAAAATTAATAATGTAGTAGCAGGAATTGCAGGGCAACACATCAGAAGTATTCAATGTGAAGATTATCTTTCTAGACCCAATTCAGAAGACATGATTACCGAAGAGGATATCGAAAAACTTAATAGTCAAGTACTTAAACTTGCCATGTTGCCTGGCGAAGAAATTATTCATGTACTGCCACAAGAATACAAAATTGATGGTCAATCGGAAATAAAAGAACCAATCGGAATGTCGGGAGGAAGACTTGAATCTAGCTTTCATGTTGTGGTTGGGCAAGGTGTGTCTATAAGAAATCTTGTAAGATGTGTCAAAAACGCTGGTTTAGAACTTTCTAACCTAAACCTTGAACCGCTTGCTTCGGCTGACGCTGTTTTAAGCCAAGAAGAAAAAGAAGCTGGAGTCGCTCTGATTGATATTGGTGGCGGCACAACAGATTTAGCCATTTTTAAAGACGGAATTATTAGACATACTGCTGTTATCCCTTTTGGAGGAAATGTAATAACCGAAGATATTAAAGACGGTTGCTCCATAATTGAAAAACAAGCCGAACTCCTGAAAACAAGATTCGGTTCCGCATGGCCTGGTGAAAATAAAGACAATGAAATCGTTTCTATTCCTGGACTTAGAGGTAGAGAACCTAAAGAAATTTCACTAAAAAACCTGTCGAAAATTATTCACGCTAGAGTAATTGAAATTATTCAACAAGTATATGCTGAAATAAAAATTTACGGACACGAAGAACCTAAGAAAAAATTAATAGCCGGTATCGTACTTACAGGTGGTGGTGCACAATTACAACACATCAAACAATTGGTGGAATATATTACCGGAATGGACACCCGAATTGGATACCCTAACGAACATTTAGCAGGGGATTCGGCTGAGGAACTTTCAAGCCCACTTTATGCAACAGCAGTTGGACTTGTTATGAATGGCATACAAAATAACGCTAAAAGTGCAACACCTTTAGTGGAAATTAAAACCGTGCAAACAATTGTTAACGAACAACCGAAAACAATTGAACCTGAAGAGCCACAAAATGAAATTCAAGAAGAAAATACGAAAAAAGTAGTAGCTCCGAAAAAAACACCAAAAACTATATTTGATAAATATATAGAAAAAATTAAAGAATTTTTAGATAACGCAGAATAAATATAAAATACTATGTCAGATTTTGAAAACATCACATTCGATTTACCTAAAAACCAATCTAACGTAATCAAAGTTATTGGCGTTGGAGGTGGCGGCAGTAACGCTATAAACCACATGTTCAAACAAGGTATCAAAGGAGTAGATTTTGTAATTTGCAATACGGATTCGCAAGCTTTGCAAAACAGCCCCGTACCTAACAAAATTCAATTAGGCGTAACCCTAACTGAAGGTCTTGGTGCTGGTGCTAATCCTGAAGTAGGACAACAAGCTGCTATAGAAAGTATCGCCGAAATCGAAAAAATGCTTGACACAAATACCAAAATGATTTTCATAACGGCTGGTATGGGTGGCGGAACTGGAACTGGCGCAGCTCCTGTTATTGCTCAATTAGCTAAAGAAAGAGACATCCTCACCGTAGGTATTGTTACTATCCCTTTTGAATTTGAAGGAAAAGTACGATCTGAACAAGCCCTTTTAGGGGTAGAAAGACTTAGAAAACAAGTCGATTCGCTTGTCGTTATCAATAACAATAAATTAAGAGATGTATATGGTAATCTTGGTTTCAAAGCAGGTTTCTCCAAAGCGGATGAAGTTTTAGCAACTGCTTCAAGAGGTATTGCTGAAGTTATTACGCACCATTATACCCAAAATATCGACCTTCGCGACGCTAAAACCGTACTTTCTAATAGCGGAACTGCAATTATGGGTTCCTCAATTGCGACTGGAGTTGACCGAGCTAAACAGGCGATTATCAATGCGTTAGACTCTCCTTTGTTAAATGATAATAAAATTAAAGGGGCCAAAAATGTGCTCTTGCTAATCGTTTCTGGAACAGATGAAGCTAACGAAATCACAATCGACGAAATTGGCGAAATCAATGATTATATTCAAAATGAAGCCGGACATAATGCAAATATCATTATGGGAGTTGGTGAAGAAGAGAAACTAGGCGAATCCATTGCGGTTACCGTTATCGCAACGGGTTTCAATGTGGAACAACAAGCCGAAATCGTGAACACCGAACCTAAAAAAATAATTCACTCGCTCGAAGATGAACAAAAAATCGTACAAGAGTTGCTAAACACAAACAGTGAAAAAAAAATAGAAATTGAAACTAATTTTAACAAAGAAATAAACACAACAAATTCAGGGATTAGTACAACACCTGAAGCTGTAAATTCGGAAAATTATAGTGTTGAAAAAAATGCGGAAATTCCTAATTTAATTGAAATTAATTCCAATTCGGCTGCACTCGATGAGCTAATTAAAACGTCGGATATCATTAAAAATATAAATGTATCATTCGAATTTGTTAGCCCAAAAGCACCTGTTTTTGAAATTATTACACCTCAAATAAAAGAAATTGTAGTAAAAGAACCTGAATTTGTTGCAAGTAATTCAGAAATTAATTTTACTTTAAACCTTTTTGACGAGATTACGGAAAATCCTAAAACGACAGCAAAAATGGAAGAACCAATTCAAAATACATTCCATTTTGAGGTGACACCAACAACTAAAAATATCGAAGTATATGAACATGAAGAGGTTACGCAAACCTTGATGGAAACCCCAATTGTGAAATATACACTTGATGATTATCTAGAAAAAGAACAAGAATTAATCGCTTCAAAACCAGTAGAAACCAAAAAGGAACCTATTGATGAGGAACTTAATTTCACCGTAAAAAGCAGTAATAATAATCAAATTTCGGAATCTTTTAGCAGTATTTCGCCTCTCGATATGTCGATTGATGAAACACTAAAATTAAGAGCCGAACACAGAAAAGCGGTTATGAAAAATCATAATCACACCTTTTCTAACAACGACCGAATTGATGAACTCGAAAAAATTCCGGCCTACAAAAGACAAGGATTAGATATCAACACGCCTCCGAGCAACAACAATCAAAAATCCAGACTTTCAATAGGAACCGATAGCAACGACGATAATCAACTTCGATCAAACAACTCGTTTCTCCATGACAACGTGGATTAACAAAAATTAGAAAAAAGTTGTATCAAATTACTTTTTTTTGATTATATTTGCAAAAAGTTTTATATGAACCTTTATCCAGCTGTTCATTACAAGCTTTTGTAAAAAAATACCATTTACTTTGCTTTTAAAAGAGTCTCGATAGCTATCGTGAAGGTCGCTTTTTAAAAGCAAGTAAATTTGGCGTTTTTTTCACAAAAGGCTTTCCATTACCATCTGGGGTAGGGCATCAACGTTAT
>Ga0247722_10001009_pt1 | contig 16063 bp, 10 predicted proteins | sample MSEWelMarce3H_FC_FD_189094 | JGI IMG/M metagenome (GOLD analysis project Ga0247722, IMG submission 189094) | Subsurface sediment microbial communities from gas well in West Virginia, United States - MSEEL Well Study Marcellus 3H_FC | ecosystem: Environmental > Terrestrial > Deep subsurface >... | reverse complement strand
TTATCATCGTCAAGTCGTTCAATTCGATTACCTATTGGGAAAATTAATATTCCTATCGAAGAAATCACTAACCAAATTATAAAGTAAATTATATCCATTTTATTGTTTTTATTGAGTTTTCATAACAAATTTTAGTATTAAAGTATGCCATGTGATTGTTGAGTTCTTTAATTAAATGACTCCTTAAAAATTTACCGAGTCTAATAGGTGAAATAAGATAACGGTCATTATTTTTGACATCCGCCCCAAACCATTCGTCAGGACGAATAGATGAAAGACCCGCCTTTATCTCGCCTTTGAACACCACGTCTACTTCAGTATAGTATCCTGTTGGATTATAATCATAAACCCTATATCCTATAATAGATAAGACACCCCTATGTCGTTCTCCAACAACAGGGATGTCTTTTGAAAATTTTAAAATCGTTTTTCGTAAATTTTTGGTCTCGGTATCTTTTCTTAGTGTGGTTACCACTCTACTACTATATCTACTCACTTAACATTATTTTATCAAGCAAAGATATAACATTTTTTTTAAACTACCAAATTTCCATCATTTTCATATAACCCAAAGCACATGAATAAGCATCGGTCATATCAAAGTTTTCTTTCTTTAAAGTATTGTTCTTAGTATACATCCAAGTTATTTGAGGTTCTCTCTTGGCAACCAAATCCCATATTACATTTTTCTTGTCAATAGTTTTAGGTAATCCACCAAATAAAACATATTTTCCTTTATCATTTTCCTGAACTAACTCAGGGAATGCAAATTTTCTTGAATTATATGTTGAGATGAATTGAGGTACAACTCCTAAGATATCATACACTTCTTTACACACTAAAGTATTAAACCTCATAAGTGTCCCAACTGTATAAACGTTATTCGAATTTAATAACGGTTCCTCAATCACAACATACTTAATACCCATACCTTGATATTCTATCAATTTTTGTTTAAAGATATTACTTTTAAGGATTAACTCCTCAATTTTATCTTCAACCTTTGGTTTTGGGACAGGTGATACGTGGGTTAACTCCAATAATTCTCTATTTTGAATATCGAATAATGCAACTCCCACGGTTTTAGTGGATACGTCTAACCCCAATACTTTTGGGGAATCCTTCTTCATGTTTTTTGTCATAGTTAGAAATCTAATTTAACCACAAATTGTTGAATTCCTTGTCGTAATTCAGGAGATTGTAGCTTAGATACAACCATAAGGTCTTTTTGTGAGTTGTAAAGTCCAATTTCACTAACATATGAAGTTGTACCTGACATCCAAGTTGGATTTGAAGTATTTGTAAATTGATTTCTTCCTAAGTTCACAAGATATTTCATTTCATAAATGGTTGCAGATATATCCGTTTCCAAATTACCATAGAAGTAATACTCATCACCAAAATTTAAATAATCTGTTTGACCATTTTGTGGAAGGTCAATATAATTAGCCAAATTATAAACCGGAGCGTTATCATAAATAACTTGGTCGATTTGGAATGTTGTTCCGGTAATACCACTCATAGTAATATACCCATTAATCGAACTACCACTAATCTCTGATGTTACATCTATTTCTTTCCAAGCAGTTGGTGATGGTTTAGTATCACCGGTTACCAATTGAACTAATATCTTCATCGAGTTTGCAGAATAACCACTTAAATCGGCACTTGTGTATGTATTTAAAGGTTGGTTTAAAAATTTAAATTCATCACCAAATCTAACCGCGACATTTTTAGGGTCATTAACCACGGTCGAATCCGCTTTAATAAATGAATAATAATTACAATGTAATGAATCCGTAAATCCTGTCGAATCAAATCGATATGTTACCCAAACATTTTGAGTAATACCCGTTACCAAACATTGCGTTGATGTTGGTGTTGGTGAACAACTATTTGGAGTCAATAACGACAATTTTGGTGCTGGTAAAGTCCAATTTCTATTCGACTTATAAGACATCGCAGCAATAACTTCTTCATCATCAATAACCACAATTTCTTGGTCAGGAAAAACTTTACCAATTCTATTTAACGAACCGTCAGTATTAGGGTTAGTATCCCATAATTGATAATATCTAATACCCGGGTCATTCATATCCGGATTTTTTTTCGACCTAATATATTGTGGTACACATAAATCATATCCTGGTGGGTCAATCCAAAATGTTTGTCCAATTGACGTTCCTGACGATTTATGCCACATTAATGTTGGAATAGTTAATTTAAAATGTCTCGCTAAACCTGTACTATCCGTAGGGTTTTGAGGGTCATATGGCGTTGTTGCAAATTTTTCACCATAAACATTATCAATATCTTGATTTGTATAATGAATAATTGCAATTGCTTTTTGATTTTCCGGAGTAACAATAACTTTTTCTTGATATGAATTATAATAATTAACAGTGCTTGAGTCTGTTTGTCCACTTGACTCATTATACCCCAAATATTCTTTAGTTCCAATATACCCAACAGAACCATATTTGGTATAATCTTCATATTGACTGCTAAATAATCCAGCAGGACTTTCAGTCCAAGGAATGTTCATATTCCAAATTGGGGTATTTTCTCTTTGAGAGATATCACAAGGACTTTCGAAGTTAAAGGCATCTGTTTCCCAATAAGGTGCAGGTGTTACTGTGTCATAAATAACCGTCATACTTGATGGATAAACTAATACACGTCCCATCTCACCACCTAAAACTTTACCTGTATAATCAGGGACACTTCTATCTAAAGTTAATGTCCATGTTGTTGTTCCGGTTGTTCCTGTCGAAGGACTTAAACCTTGTATTTTGTATGTTAAAACTGAATACGTACCAACGTCAGTACATCCACCATTACCATCATATACAATAGTAACAATATCACCAATTGATGGTGTTCCCGTAGTTGGAGAACAAATTAATGTATCTAAAGTAATGTCTATTTGAGATTGACCAACAAGTGTTGTCATGTCAACCTGATAGTTTGATGTAATAGTATACGCCGAGCTTGTTTGAACATCCCAATTTCCGGGAGTTCCACCTGTCATAAAAAACCCTTTTACTCCCGCAGAATTATAAATTGGTTGTACAACACTATCCATATATGGAATACCGTAAGTACCACCCGAATTACCTTGAACATAATAAGGGTATTTAACATTCTGTTTGTTTGATTGAGGAGAACCTGTATCATTTTGAGCATTAAATGCTGGCATTAAAATGTTATTATTCGTTTGGTTGTAGTTTGGAACCGCAGTGTAACTTACCTCACTATCACCAATTTGAAAGTAAGCAATATCAAAATTACCTTGAGATAGGTATCTTCTACCTACATCAGTTAATCTCGTGTTAATCAATCCCGCAGTATTTTTAATTATATATGACATTGTCTATAAATAGTTTTTCTTTATTTTTATTTTATGTACAAGGAACTACATTAGTTATTACACCTAAAGAGTTTACTTGAACTGAATATCTTGCAACCGGGTATGGACTACTACTACCAAGACTTGGTGCCAATGCAATTGTAATCCAATTATTATTACCATTAACAATCACACCCGTCGAATTAGAGATAGTTTTTCCAACAACCGGAACACTACCCATCCCATTTATCAAATAAGAATTTGTTTGAGAGTAATTACCACATGATTGATTACTTGTTGTTGCACTAATTGAACTAACTCCATTCCATATATACCCACCACTATTTGGAGGTACTACACTATATTGTAAATTAACAATATTCGCACCATATTGTGTGTCTATTGGAGTATTATTACTAGAACTAAGAATTTCAAATTTTAATATTTTTTGACCATATACATTAGTACTTGTATTCATTGTTGTCCCTGTTATTTGACCAACACCTAAAGAATTTAACTGAACATTAAACGTAGATGATATATTTTCAGTAAATGTTACCCCTAAAATAGTTGTAGTTCCTGGTAAAGAATTTAACCCCGGATTAGTAAACCTAACGGTCACAATATCATTTGATGAACCTGATATTGTTATCTTAGGACTAACCCCATACTGTAATGGAAATGACATAGTATTAATATACGAAGCTAAGTTACCGGATGTGAATAAGGTTTTATTTACAACCGGTGTTGGAACAGGTACATAAGTTAAATTATTGGTTTGAACTTGTCTCGAACCTCCAATTACAGAACTACAATTATTACCAATAATTGTTGGTGTGGATATAACTGACGATACCTCAGTAATAATATTTGTTGTACAATTAGATTGTGACGCAACTTGACCATTTGTTATAGTATCAACAGTTGTTGATGTTACTTGAACAGTATCCCCATTAGTTATAGTAATTGAACTACTGTAATCTACGGATGTAACTGTTTGAATATTAGGTGAACAGAATGGTCTATTACCTTGTGATACCGGTACGGTAGAACCCACATTAACACTAACAGGACTATTATTTTTAGTAACATTCCATGTCACCGAAGAAGTACCATCACCAGGCCCATTTATTGTTTTTAATGCTGTTGATAACAAATTAAATGTCACACTAACTCCAACCGGTAGAGGTGGATTAACAACTAAATTCATCACCTGAGTAACCGTTTGTGAAACATTTGGAATTGATGTTGTTGTTGCAGGACCAACATTTGATAATGATAATTGGTAAGTTGTAGGTACCGAATCGTATCCAATTGTTGTGGTTGTTGTTTGAGAGTTATTACCTGAATCATAAACAACAACAGTGTAGGTGTTTGGACATAAATTTGTGAAATTACTATTTAAACTATAAGTATTTCCACCATCAATACTATAAGAATAAGGTGGAACTCCATCTTGTACTGAAATAGAAAGACCACCATTACAACTCGTATTTCCTTGACAAGAACTATTTGTTTTATTAACACTAACTTGTAATGGTATTACCGTAGGACAATCACCTTGAGTCATGGTAATCGAGTATTGCTCAGTACCACCTAATACTGTCCAAGCAGAATCAGGGATTAATTCAAAACTAGTACTTACCAATATACCACCACTTAAAGTAAGAGGTATAGTTGTTCCTGTTATATAAATCTCCCATCGACTATTAGTAATGTTCCAAACAATATCATATCTACCACTTGTCCATCTAAATCTACCATTTTGAGTTCCATCACAAACAAATTGAATTGGTCCAAAATTAGGAACACCTATCGTTCCAATAGCAATTAAACATAAATCAACACACTGAACAGGTGTTGTTGGGGTTGGTGTTGGGGTAGTTGTCGGTGTTAATGACGGAACAGGACCTGCCAATTCACAAATTGTTGTTGCCGTGTAATCTCCATAATAATCAATAACAACAGCTTCGTAAGTTCCCGCAGGAACCCCAAATAACGTTTGGCTTCTTTGCCCTCCTTCCCAAAAGAAAGAGTATGGTGCGGTTCCTCCTGTAACATTTAATGATAAAACACCACTTAAAGGTTGGCTGTCTGTTGGTGATTGAACCACATTACAACTAACACCCATCTCAAATAGAGTTATTACATCACAATCATTTTTTAATATAGTAACCGGAGTATTTGAAGGTGTTATTGATGGAGTAATACTTGGTGTTGGTGTTGTGGTGTTTGTCGGAGTCTGAGTTGGAGTAACCGTATTTGTCGGTGTAATTGTTGGAGTCGGTGTTGGAGTCGGTGTTGAGCAAGTTGGTGTTACGTAAGTGTTCAAATTTCCTACGCCAGAATTCGCTAAATTATTATTAAAACTAACACTTAATTCAGTTCCTGTATTGTTAACACCCGTAATAAAGTTACCGCAACAATCAGTATAATAATACTCATTACCTACTTTAATTAACCCTAACCCACATTCAAAACCTATCGCCATTATTCTTTATTCTATAATTATATTTTTATTTGTTTTATTAATACCCTAAAGTATTATAACAAGCTGCCGCAGATGATAACGACGCCCAACTTGAACTATTTTGTACTAATGGTATGTCACTTCCATCAAAATATTTAAGTGACCTCCAATTCTCAACAGTCCATACTTGAGTCCCTATCTTCACAGTACTATAAACATTACCTTCATAATCCGTCACCGTATCTCCCGGAGACCAATCATTCGGGTCTTCTTTAATAAATCTAACTGAATTAGCGTTATTAGACACATTAATTGCAGCACTAGTTCCAAAAACAGCATCATTAGTGCTTAAACGAACCACCCCATATACGGGGTTTGTCCCCGTAAAGTCATAACCCCCAAAGGTTAAACCAAATTCATAACCAACCGGCCAAAAACTACCTGTTGTTTGTCTAAAACCGGCCGGTAATGCGGAAAAATTATATATATCAGTGGCGCCAACATTCGGTGATGCCCATCGAGGCTGAGGACTTGGAGCCGTAACAAAACTTTTTAAAGAACCTCCATTATTTGACACATATGTTCTTAAAATTAAAATATCACTTTGGGTTCCAGCACTTGTGTGATATTGAGGCATTCTCCATCCCGGAGGTGCAAAATTACTTGCTTGAGCGAAATACTGATTATATAGATAACCGTATTGTAATATCGATAGTGGTAACCCTGTTGGTGTTGGGCTTGGAGTTGTAGTATTTGTTGGTGTATTTGTTGGTGTAAATCCCGGAGTTTCTGTTTGTGTTGGAGTTGGAGTGTTTGTTGGCGTTCCTGTATTTGTGGTGGTATTTGTTGGTGTATTAGTTGGTGTATTAGTCGGAGTTCCCGTATTTGTTGGAGTTGGTGTTTGAGTTGATGTTGGAGTTGGAGTTGGTGTAATTAAACCTGAGCAAATTTCATAAGACATTATCTCACCATTTGAGTCAATTTGAACAACATAATAATACCCACCAAAAGTCATTTTATAATATTTTTCGCCACCATTAAACGGAGAATATAAAACACCATTCACAGTATTAGTGTAAATCACCACACCTATTACTGGCGTATCATTCGATTCACTAAGATACGTATAATAAGGTAATATTGTAATAATATCATTACAAACATTTCCTGAAGTAATGAATGAATTTTGACCAATATAATGAACAGCAACTGATGGTGTCGTTGTTGGTGTTGTTGTATTAGTAGGCGTTTGAGTAGGTGTTCCCGTATTAGTCGCGGTCTGTGTTGGAGTTTGAGTTTGTGTTGGTGTTTGCGTTGGAGTACCCGTAGGTGTTTGGGTCATAGTTGGTGTAACACTACTAGTTGGTGTTGGCGTAACAAAAATCTCATCCCCAACATTACATCCTTGGGAATCAATTATTTTAATAATAAAATCTTCTTCATCATATGGTGAAGGGACACTAAATTCATATGGAAACACAGTAACCGAAGATACAAAAACACAATTTGCACTAAACGAATCGCAGTAGTATATGTCAACGGGTGTATTGGCAGTTATTGATGTTATTGTTATTAATTGACTCATATTACACTTTCAACCCCACTAATTACACAGTTATTCGCATCAATCAACTTCACCATATAAGATGATGAAGTGTCGTATGGTGATGGTATATCAAACACATACGGAGTTGATGTTATTGTTGAAATATAGAAACAACCACTCCCATTACTTTGACATATGTAAACATCAAATGGTGCTGTCCCTACAATCGCTTCTATCGTTACTTGTACTGCCATTTATTTTTTTTATTTTTAAAAAACCACTAGACATGAATTTCCATAAGAGGTTATAACACCCGAATTATTCACTTGAAAAGATGAATAAAAATTAAGTATTTGGTCCCCAATTGCATAATATTTATCACCTCCAACTAATACTTCATAAATAGGATTAAACAAATCACCCACATTAGTGTAAATTACCGAACCTATCTGTAAATTTTCAGTTGTTGAATAATACCCTTGACTCGAGCCGTTTAAATTAACATCAATACAAGCACCTTGAGGACTCTTAAACCCTTCTATTGTACCTCCAAAGTTATAAAATCTAGGTTTATACTCACATTCTTCACAAGTAGTAAACGTAACTGTCGTAGGGATTGTAAAATAATCCGTACTTGATGTCACATAAATTACGCTGTTTGGAGGTGTTGGAGTATAGTTACCTTCAAACTTACCAATATATGTCCAACAAACATCATTTTGACCAGGGAATATGTCACCAATATTAACATTAGGGTGAGGAACTGATTGACCTACTTGCGTTTTAATTGAAGTAAAATCAAAGAAACCTGATTTAATTGGTGAACAACTTTCGTATACATAGGTATATTTTGGGGTTGGTGTTGGAGTTGGGGTACCTGTTTTAGTTTGTGTTGGAGTTTGAGTATTAGTTGGTGTAGGAGTTGAGGTTGGTGTAGGAGTTACAGGTGGTGTTGTACCCGCAGTTGCCGTTGGAGTAGTTGTTGGTGTTTGAGTTGATGTGTTTGTAGGAGTTTGAGTCATAGTTGATGTCGGTGTCATAGTTGGTGTACTAGTATTTGTTGCCGTTGGTGTCGGTGTTGGTAATGTCGAGCAAGTATCACAACTACCGTGAACTTCATAGATATCACCAACAGTAGTGTTAGACGAAAAGTCTGAATCATCTCTAACATATGTTATACACTCTTGTTTACCATTAACAATCGCCAACATAGTTGTTCCTATTGTTATTGGAAGACCTAAATAAATCAAACTATCCGCAGTATATATTTCAAGACCTGAATCACAAATTGTTAATACTTTAACAGACACACAACTAAACACTTGTTCCAACATATTAAAAGTTACTTGCCCATTCGCAGGCACTGTATTAGTTAACGTCACCGATGGTGTTAATGTTACGGTTGGTATTGTTGGTGTATATCCACTCAAACTAAACAATACCGCAGTATTATTACAAACATTTCCCGTAGGAGTTGGTGTTGGCGTTGGTGTCGACCCGATACTCGTTACCTCAAAAGATACGTCATCACAAGGGATACTTGGTGTTGGCGTTGGTGTTGGTATATACTCACAATCAAAATAAGCTGTGAAATCAAATGTCGAACAATCCGGAGGTAATGGTGTTGGTGACGGACACATTCCCGCAGTAAAATCAGTTGCGGAAATATCCGGACATACTGATTTACATGGTGTTGCACCTTGTAAAACACAAGTACCACCTAAACTGTCACTTAAACACCAATATGTTCCGGTATAATAAATGAATGAAGTCGTAACTGAATCCCCTGTGTAATATTGTTTATCATTATATGAACCCGTCTCAGTGTAATTTCCTATATAACCTGTCAATGAAGATAAGGTAGTATTGAAACAATACACACTATTAGCACAAGGTAATGGAGTTGTTGACGGAGTTGGCGTATTTGTTGGTGTTTGTTCAGGTGTTGGTGTCGGCGTTGGGGTTGGAACACAGAAAGTACAATCAGCAAAATCAGGCTCTCCCAAATTAGGACCTCCCGGACCTGAGAATTCAATAAATGAATAACATTCTCCATTATAGAAATAAGCTGCACCTACAAAAGCAGTATCTTTTTCTACGTTAGCATATAAAATACTACCATTACCACAATTACTAAGAACCGCAGGTAGATTACTAACTATTGGACATAATACATCTCCACACCCTGAAGACACTTGTGTAAAACTCACTCCCGTTCCATCATATATTGGGCCTGAACCTTCATAAGAAATGACCGTAGCACATCCATTATACACAGTATCTTCAATCAAGAATGTATCCCCAATTGATAAAGTTGAAGGTAAATCAATAAACCTAAATTTATCGTTTGAATCCGTACAACTTTGAAATTGAACTATATATCCGCTTGTTGATGTTGGAGTTGGGGTTTGAGTACTTGTTTGAGTTGGGGTTTGAGTTGGTGTTTGAGTAGGTGTCCCTGTTTGTGTTGGAGTTTGTGTTGGTGTGGCGGTTAATGTTGTTGTAGTACTTGGTGTTTGAGTAGGAGTTTGGGTATTTGTTTGCGTAGGTGTTTGCGTAGGCGTTTGTGTTGGAGTTGGTGTCGTAGTTTGTGTTGGAGTAGCTGTTAATGTTGTTGTAGTTGTCGGAGTTTGAGTTGAAGTTATCGTAGGTGTTGGAGTTGGCGTTGTTAAAGGAACTGAACACCCTAAAAATTCACCTGTGTTACTTAATTTGGCATAATATGGCACAGAATTTCCATTATACGAACTAAAAGAACCTCCGATGTGAATATTAGTATCATTATCATAATCAATACTAATTACAGTAGAAAACGCAGTATCAACACCGGTTCCGGCACTAAAAGACATATCCTGAGTACCATCAGGATTTAATCGAATAATCCTATTGTTTGTTACCCCACTATATGAAGTAAAATTTCCACCAACTAATATCTTACCGTCCGGTTGAATTGCAATACTTTGGACACTGTCATCAAAACCCGAACCAATATTGAACGACCCGTCAATACTACCATCAGTGTTTAACCTTATTAAACGATTTGCCGAAGTAAAACCACCATATGTCGTAAAAAACCCCCCAACTAAGATTTTACCATCTGAAGGTTGTATTTTAACCGCATTGACCTCTGTATTAAACCCACCCCCAATTACAAATGAAGTGTCTCGACTTCCATCCGTATTTAAACGAATTATTTTATTGCTAGTAACACCATCATACGCATTAAAATTACCAACAACAATTAATTTATCATCAGTTTGTATTGCGGAGTCATTAGCAGTATCATCAAATCCAGTACCAATATTATACGAACTATCTTTCGTACCATCAGTATTTAATCTAATGATACGATTTTGAGAACTTCCCGTAAAAGTTGAGAACCATCCAACCACTAATAATTTACCATCAGTTTGTGGTACTAAATTTTGAACGTAAGAATTAAACCCCGACCCAATATTAAATGTATTATCCTTATACCCGTCAGAATTTAACCTAATTAGACTATTATTAGTCTCACCAGAATATTCAGTATAAAAACCATAAGCATAAATGTCAGTACCAACAAATGTAGTTCCATAGATAGAACTTAATAGAGAGTTATCACTAAATCCTGTCCCAATATTAAATGACGAATCTTCAGACCCATCAGTATTTAATTTTACTAAATTGTTTCTCGTATTTGAATTAAAAGTAGTAAACCCACCTCCAATAAAAATTTTATTATTAGGGTCAACATTAACAGAAAACACCAAATTATTAAATCCGGTTCCAATATAATAGTCACATGGAGTTGGTCCACCACAAATTGTTAATAAGGAATAAGAACTATTAACAGCAGGTGTTTTAACGTTATTTAAATAATAATAAACTTCCGGTGTACCAAGACCAGGATTAATACAGTCCCCTTCAACATAGTTGTCATAAGTACCCGCAGTTGCAGCATAGGTGTATACCGGATTTCCATTACAATTTGTCCACCCAAAATAAACTACATTACCTATATTTGGGAATGTATTTCCGGTTGCATTGTCAATATCAATTTGAGACGCAGTAAAACTCCAGTAATTACAAGCCATTTATTATATTATTTGTTTTTTTCATTTAATCTTTGCAGTTTTTTTTCTAATCGTCTTTTATGAAAACCATCTTTAAATTTTGGAATAACCCTTTCGTAATAATCATAAAACCCATTAATTGTCTGATATTTAATACCATCAAACTCAATATACTCAGGTAATTTATCTTCGATAAAAATATCAATTAAAATATCACCGACATATATAGCCCCTCTACGTTTACTATCACAAATTTCCGTTTGTGCTCTAAATTCACGAATTGGTCCTAAAACATCTAACCCATCTAAATTTAAAACAACAATATCAATATCAGTTGCTTTGTCTTTAATTTGGTGAAACACCTCGGCACACCCCCCGACAAAAACAACGTCTCTTTTTATTTCAGATATCCGTTTAATTAAATTTTTCACTACACTATAAATAACCCGATAATGGGTTTTATACAAAAAGAAATATAGTTTTATTAAAAAACAAATAAAGATAGGGTTAGAGAATATTTATAGGATATGAAACTTCTTTCAACCATAGAAAAAATTATCCGAGAAGCCGAAGATAATTACAACAATGCCTGTGATGGTAATGTATCGATTGACGAATTAGATAGACTCGAAAAACAATATAAAGATTCATTAAAATTATTGAAATTCTATAAGGTTAATGAACACAAAAACCCTCCTAGTGAGGACATTTAGGACCGTTACTATTATGGTAACACTTTAAAGGGGAAAGCTCGCTACTATCCCCTTTTTTATTTTTTTTTTCTTATTATATTTTACTTACTAAAAAATATAATTATGCCTGAAAGTTATTCTTATTTTAAAAAGGAAATCAAAGAATTTTTAATAAATCATATCTCAAAAGATAAACGAATTTTAGATGTTGGTCCCGGAATTGGTACTTATTCAAAATTAATACGTGGTTTTGGTTACAAAATGGATTGTATAGAAATATATGAACCATACATTACAAAATATAAATTACATGAGTCGTATGATAATGTTCATCATGGAGATATTGTCAATTTTGACATATCAAACTACGATTTTATCATATTAGGTGATGTACTTGAACATATCGACGCCTCGGACGCAGAAAACTTAATAACAACTATTGTAGAATCCGGAAAACAATGTTTAGTTGCAATTCCTTATTTAATGGAACAAGGAGAACATGAGGGTAATATCTATGAAACCCATTTACAACCTGATTTAACACCTGAGGTAATGTCTAATAGATACCCTCAACTTGACTTACTATTTTCCAACAACTTATACGGATATTACATTTCAAGAAATAAATTAACTAAGGTTGAGAAATCGTTTGTTTTATACACAAATGAATCGTATTGTGAAATCACTAATAAATGTATCGAATCAATACGAGAATATAGTAACACCCCAATTTTAGTTTATACTTTAGACTTTTATAAGGAATTTAATTTTGAAAATGTAAAATCAATTAAATGGGAATGTAATTTAGACCAATTAAATGATTCTATGTTCATTAAGAATGATAACAACTTTTATATTAACAGGTCAAGTGAAGAAATTTATAAATTACTAATTCAACGTCCGTTAATTGTGAAAGACGCTCTTCTTAACCACGCTAAAACCGTTTGTTATATTGATAGTGACTCGATTGCAACACCTCATATCAATAGAATTTTTAACTTTTACGATGAAAACGCAAATTACCCTTATTTTGTCAAAGGGATTTATGATTTCTTACTTGTCAACGGACGAGGTGGTGCTGAAGATGAAAGTGATTTAAGTACAACACTTGAACACCCTGCTTGTGAGTTATTTAACGTAAATCAATACGTTAGAAAAGGATATCGACAAACAGGATATTTTGTTGCCGGTCATAAAAGTATCGATTTCTTGGATGAATGGTATTGGATGTGTATTCACCCAAAAGTTCTAAGAAACCATGAATATTATGCACCGTTCAACGAAGAGACAATCGCAAACGTTCTTTTATGGAAATATAATATCGTTAACGGATTACCATACATTTATACAAATGGTGGTTCTGATTTTGTTGACGAGGTTTATACTAACATTGAAGGTGTCGAAAGTAAATTATGGGTTAAAGTACCTGAAAAAGAAACCGACCTATTATTCTTTCATGGTGAGAAACGAATAGACGAAATGAGCCAAATGATAGAGAAAATCAAACAATACAAACCAAAAAAAACTAAGATTTTATTCTTGGCTCCACACTTATCAACCGGAGGGATGCCATCGTTCTTATTAAAACGAATTCAATCGTTATTGGAATATTCCAAAGACTTAGATTTATATGTAGTAGAGTACTCGAACCATAGTGACCAATATGTAGTACAAAAAAACAAAATAAAGGAATTATTACCTCCATCACATTTTTGGACCTTAGGTGAAGATAAAATGGAGTTGGTTAACATTATTGAAGAAAATGAATTTGATATTATTCATTTAGATGAAATGATTGAGGCGTTTGATTTTCATAACCCAATGACCCCTAAGTTAATGAATTACCTATACTCCAATAATAGAACTTGGAGAATGGTTGAGACTTGTCATAATGTAATATTCAAACCAACATTAGAGAAACACTTCCACCCGGAGGCTTACGCATATTGTACCCCATGGCATAAAGAAAACACATTCAAGGAAATGCCATCATATGGTGAGGTACTCGAATTCCCAATAGAAGATAAGGTACCTTCATCAACTGAAAAGATAGAAGCAAAATTAAAATTAGGCTTTGACTTTAATAAAAAACATATTGTTAATGTTGGATTATGGACTCCGGGTAAAAACCAAAAAGAAGGTGTTGCACTTGCTCATTTAATAAAAAATTCAGACCCTGAATATCATTTTCATTTTGTTGGGAATCAAGCACCAAATTTTAAAGATTATTGGGAACCTATAATGAAAGATTTACCACCAAATGTTACAATTTGGGGTGAAAGAAATGATGTTGAACTTTTCCTAACCGCGGCAGATATCTTTATGTTTAATTCAACTTGGGAATGCAACCCATTAGTTTTACGAGAAGCAATATCATATGGATTACCATCCATATCAAGAAATCTCCCACAATATATGGATATGTTCACTCAATATATACACTCAATTGATGATGACCTAAGTAAAACAAGAAAAACGTTATTATCAATTACCGACCAAGTACCGACCAAGTACCGACCAAGTACCGACCAAGTAAAATTATTCGCAGAACAACACACAAAATTATACAATCGAATAATGAGCGAAGAATTTAACCAACAAGAAATGATGAATTTGGAAATACAAATATTCCAACATTTTGTTAATAACCCCTTTTTAGAGATTAAAGGTAATACTGATAAAACATATAAGGTTGAATTTTTTGACGAATATGGTATTAACAGATACACTAATGAAATCGGTGTAAATCATTGGGTTAAATTAAATCGTAGTTATTACACTAAATGGAGAACAAAAGTTTCCCATAACAATCAAGTAATTTACGATGAAACATTAAACCTAACTAATAAAAGAGTTTATATTTCATTCGATAGTAAATCATTAGGCGATTCAATTGCTTGGATACCATATGTTTTAGAATTTAAACAGAAACATAATTGCACCGTAATTGTTTCAACTTTTTGGAATAATTTATTTGAAAAAGTTTACCCTGAAATCGAATTTGTTAAACCGGGAATTAGTGTTAATAATTTAAACGCAATGTATAATATTGGTTGGTATTACAATGCTGATAAAGAACCTGAAATGCCAAATACGATACCTTTACAAAAAACCGCAACCAATATATTAGGGTTAGATTTTAAAGAAATACAACCAAGAATTAGTTGTAACGTGGGTCAATCACCTTATAATCAAAAATACGTAACGATTGCAACCAACTCAACTTCAGGTTGTAAATTTTGGACTCGAGAATATTGGCAAGAGTTAATCAACCATTTAACAACATTAGGATATCAAGTTATTAACGTATCTAAGGAAGACAACCCTTTTGATAACGCATCTAAAATTAAAGACACCTCAATTGAGAACACCATGAGAGTAATACACCATAGTGAGTTTTTGATTGGATTATCAAGTGGTCTTTCTTGGTTAGCATGGGGATTAGGTAAACACGTTGTTATGATTAGTAATTTTACCGAACCTGACCACGAATTCACAACTAACTGTACTCGTATAATAAATAAATCCGTTTGTAATGGATGCTGGAATAACCCTGATTTTATGTTCGATAAGGGTGATTGGAATTGGTGCCCGTCCCATAAAGGTACTAAACGTCAATTTGAGTGTCATAAATCAATAACACCTGAAATGGTCATTACACAAATACAACATTTATTAAACTAAAAAAGGGACTTAATGTCCCTTTTTTTTTTATTTAATTGGTTTGTATTCTAATAACACTTTCTCAACATCTTTACGTTCAGCGTGTATTAAATAAAAGACATTAATATCTTCACAACCACTATCAATTAACACTTTGTTATCTTTAATCTCAACAACATAGTTTTCACAAGGTTTTCCAATCGAAGTAAGATTAACAGTATAACTATCTTCATGAACTAATCCAATCCAATAATCAGGTAATTCAATTACTTTTTGATTTGTTTGTCC
>Ga0247722_10001008_pt1 | contig 16066 bp, 13 predicted proteins | sample MSEWelMarce3H_FC_FD_189094 | JGI IMG/M metagenome (GOLD analysis project Ga0247722, IMG submission 189094) | Subsurface sediment microbial communities from gas well in West Virginia, United States - MSEEL Well Study Marcellus 3H_FC | ecosystem: Environmental > Terrestrial > Deep subsurface >... | reverse complement strand
AATGTTTTTGGTTGAAAAAGAAATCACAAAAAAAGAAGCTGCAAGAGCCAAAATGAAAGAAGTTAAAAAAGAAATGCGCCCTACAAAAGAAGAAAATGAGGCCATGAAAGCTGAAATGAAACGAATTTTAACTCCTGAACAATTTGAAAAACTAAAAAAAGAAAAAAAGGAGAAAAAAGAAGATAGAAAAAAAGAACGCAACGAAAAAAAATAAATTTAAATAAGTAAATGAGATAATAATTTGGATTGCAATTTATTTTTGCTATTTTTGATTTCTATTTTCAATAAAACTAACAATCATGAAAAAATTACTTTTTATTATCACATTGCTTTTTGCTTTCTCTTTAAACGCTTCTGCACAAGAACAAAAAGTTGTAACACCACTTGAAAAAGCAACTGCTGACGTTGCCGATTTAGCAAAATTAGTAGGTATTGAAAGTTCATTACAAGAAGGTTTTACAAAACTTTTTACAATGAAATACGAAATGCTACAAGAAAACTTAAGTGACGAAAGAAAGCAAATTTTAAAACAAACAATGGTTGATAAAATCAAAGGTTCTTTAACTCCAGCGCAATTAGCAAAACTAAAAGCTAAAAAGGAATTATACGACAGATTGACAAACTAATAATTTGTTTTAAACATAGAAAAAATGCCCCAAATAGGATCTAACTTTTTGGGGCATTTTCATTTTACGTGTATGCTGGGGATTTTTATTTTATAATTCTGTTGCTACTTTAGCCACAGCTGCAATAGTAATATCTAAATCTTCATAAGTTAAAGCATCTGTAATAAACCACGTTTCGTAAGCTGACGGCGCAATGTATATTCCCTCACGCAATAGTCCGTGAAAAAACTTCTTAAAAGTTACATTATCTCCATTTTTTGCAGTTGCAAAGTCAATTACAGGATTTGCATCAAAATGCACTGAAATCATTGAACCTACTCTATTAATAGTAAAATCTAAATTATTTTCATCAAGAACTTTTCGGATTCCATTTTCTAAATAGCTTGTCTTTTCATCAAGTCGTTGAAACAAATTAACATCAGCGTTAATTTCTTGTAACATAGCCAAACCAGCAGCCATTGCTAATGGATTTCCAGATAAAGTTCCAGCTTGATAAACAGGTCCTAGAGGAGCCAAGTAATTCATAATTTCGTTACGAGCGGCAAAAGCTCCTACAGGCAATCCGCCACCAATAACTTTTCCAAAACAAACTATATCTGCAGCCACGTTATACAACTCTTGAACACCGCCTTTTGCCAATCGGAAACCAGTCATTACCTCATCAAAAATTAAAAGTGCGCCGTTGGCGGTACATAAATTTCGTAAACCTTCTAAAAAACCATTTAATGGTGGTACACAACCCATATTTCCGGCAACAGGCTCTACAATTATGGCAGCAATTTGATTAGGATTTGCATCAAATAATTGGGCAACGCCATCCAAATCATTATAATTTGCTAGTAATGTGTCTTTTGCAGTTCCTTCAGTAACTCCTGGGCTATTAGGCGATCCAAAAGTTATTGCGCCACTACCCGCTTGAATTAAAAATGAATCGGAATGTCCGTGGTAACATCCTGCAAATTTGATAATTTTATCTCTGTTGGTAAACCCTCTTGCCAATCGGATAGCGCTCATGCAGGCTTCTGTACCTGAATTTACAAATCTAATTTTATCAATATTTGGCACCATTGAAACCGCAAGATTAGCAATTTCAGTTTCTAATTCGGTAGGCATTCCAAAAGAGGTTCCTAGTTTTGCTCGTGCAGTAATTGCTTCAATAACAGGCGGATGCGCATGACCCAAAATCATTGGCCCCCAAGAATTGATGTAATCAATCAATGTGTTTCCATCTTCATCATATAAGTAAGCTCCTTTGGCTCTTTTTACAAAAATAGGCGTTCCTCCTACCGATTTGAAGGCTCTTACTGGTGAGTTTACACCGCCAGGAATTACTTTTTCTGCCTCTGAAAATAACTGACTGCTTCTTTTATATAACATGTTTATTTAATTACTGAATGATTAGTTCTTGTCCTATTGAAATACTATTTTCTAATAATGAGTTTTTCTTTTTTATTTCTTCTATAGAAATTGCATATTTTTTTGAAATTGAATACAATGTATCTCCTTTTACAACTACATGTTTAATTGAATTTAAAATAGGTTCTGTTTTAGCAGATACGCGAATTTCTATAGGTTTTTCAACAACCTTTGGTAACGTTTCCTCAACTACTTTTGTTGTTTGCTGGTTTGTTGAATCTATTCCCAAAACCTCATTATCAAATTCTTGTAAATTATAACGTTCAATTAGTAAATACAATTTTGTTGGGTAATTAGGGTCCGTTGCATAACCCGCCTCTTTTAACCCTTTTGCCCATGATTTATAATCATTTATAGGCAACTGAAACAAAGCTGCATATCTTGGACGTGAGGTCAAAAACAACGAATGATCTCTGTAAGATTCTTCAGGGTTATTGTATTTTCTGAAACATTCTGCCTCTGCATCATCGTCATATTTGATACTTTCGCCTGTCCATTCTTTATGGCACTTTATCCCAAAATGATTGTTTGCCTGTACACTCAAAGGTCCAGTACCCGCACCCGACTCTAAAATCCCTTGACCTAGTGTAATACTCGCAGGAATACCATACTTGACCATGTCTGCTTTAGCAATTTCTTTATATTTTTGAATGTATTCTTGCACCAAAACTGAGGTTACTTGTACCTTTGTAGTTGCTTCCAATGTTTCGGTTTTGGGACTATTTTTTGGTTCTGCTTGAGCAGGTGTTTTTGGCAAAACCGGCGACTTGGTTGTTCGAATAATACCGCTAGAAGCTGTTGAAGTGGGTTTCTTTTTACCAAAAACATTTGAACTCCCCGTTTTACAGGATATTACTGCCAAAAGGCAACAACAAATTATACTTTTTTTAATCATTAATATTAATTTTATCTTTATTTTTACGTTCCAATTGTTTGTTTATTCCTTCAATTCCTTGCAATCCTCCGGTATGAATTAGCAAAATTTTAGCTTCTTTTTTAAAAAAATCTTTTTCAATCAAATCTGTCACGCCAAAAACCATTTTACCTGTATATATAGGGTCTAGCGGAATTTTATTTTTGTCATTAAACCTATTAATAAAGGCTATTAGTTCATCGGTTACTTTACCATAACCTCCAAAATGATAATCCAAATTCAAAATCCAATTGTTTTTTTTTGCAAATTTACAAATATCTTTTTGCAAAAAATCACCTTTCAACGCTGGAAATCCTATTATTTTTTGCCCTTCAAAAGCACTATTTATCAAACCAGAAATGGTGCCGCCAGTGCCTACAGATACACAAACATAATCAAATTCCTTATCTGTTGCATTCAAAATTTCTTCACATCCTTTCACCGCCAAATCGTTTGTTCCACCTTCTGGAATGGAATAAAAATTTCCAAATTTTGTTTTTAAAGAATCCACAAAAGATGCATCGTCCTTATTTCTATATACTTCTCGTGACACAAACTCAAACTCCATACCACACGAATGTGCAAATACCAACGTGGGATTATCCGTCCAATTATCTTTCAATTCGTCACCTCTAATAATGCCAATCGTTTCAAAATCATTTGCTTTTCCTGCATACGCAACCGCCGCAATATGGTTGGAAAAAGCTCCGCCAAAAGTTACTAATTTCGTAAATTTTTGTTTCTCAGCCTCAGCCAAATTATAACGCAATTTTCTGAATTTATTTCCCGAAACAAACGGATGAATCAAATCTTCTCGACGCACAAAAAGTCGAACCGAACTGTTATCTAACTCAATTTCCTGCGTAACAACATTTGAAAAATCAAAAAAAGCAGCTGTTTTCATTCTAAAAATAATTTAAAAACCCATACCATTTACGCTTTTTCAAATACCCCAAATCATATTCATTACCATAGGCTTCTCTCTCAAAACTTATCGATTTATACGCCTTAAATCTGTTTTTTAAAACCATCCATCTTACCAAAAACTCCAATAAATACAACACATAAAAAGGCACAACCAACAATTCCAACTGCTGCCGAAGATGAATTTTTTCATGATTCAAAAAAACCAAATCCTGCCTATCTTTTTTGGATTTTACCATCACAAACGGAAACAAGGTCAACCCTCTAAAACCGCGTGGCGTTAAATATTTACAAACTATTGGTATCATATTCTGCAAAGTTCTTAAATTTGTCACTATGTTTGACAATAAAAATGAAAATAAATTAATAGAAGGCATCGATTTCTATTACACACCCGAAGGGTACAAATGTTTTACAGAAAAATACCACCTCAAACGTGGCTATTGCTGCAAAAGCGGCTGCAAACATTGCCCCTATGGTTTTGACAAAAAAACAGGACAACTAAAAAAATAATTTGGGCGTGCCTTTGTTGCAGAAAATTCTCGGTAAAAACATCGTTTATCAAAGCAACAAAGTCGGGCTTTCGGCTTTATCTCTCCGTTGCACTACGAGGATATCGCCTCAATCCCTCACGCGCCCCCCGATAAAATAGAAAAAATGACATTTCAAGAACAAATTCTACAAGGTATTCCAAATCAATTACCTGCTATCAAACCTTTTGAAAGCAACATCAATCACGCTCCAAAAAGAAAAGAAATTCTTTCATCAGACGAAAAAAAATTAGCCCTGCAAAATGCACTTCGCTATTTTAACCCAAAACACCATCAAGAGTTACTACCCGAGTTCAAATATGAACTAGAAACCTTTGGTAGAATATACATGTACCGCTTTCGACCAGATTATGAAATGAAAGCCAGACCCATTTCTGACTATCCAGGTCAATCAGAGCAAGCAAAAGCCATCATGCTCATGATTCAAAACAACTTGGATTATGCCGTTGCACAACACCCCCACGAGTTAATTACGTATGGTGGCAATGGAGCTGTTTTTCAAAATTGGGCACAATACTTGCTTACCATGCAGTACCTCGCCACCATGACCAATGATCAAACATTGGCTATGTATTCTGGACATCCTATGGGGCTTTTCCCTTCGCATCCCGAAGCGCCTCGTGTGGTAGTAACTAACGGAATGGTAATCCCAAATTACTCCAAACCAGACGATTGGGAAAAAATGAATGCGCTTGGCGTTTCCCAATACGGTCAAATGACTGCTGGAAGTTATATGTACATTGGACCTCAAGGCATTGTACACGGAACTACAATCACCGTTTTAAACGGATTTAGAAAAATAAAAAAATCACCAAAAGGAGGGCTATTTGTAACCTCTGGACTAGGCGGCATGTCGGGTGCTCAACCCAAAGCCGGAAATATTGCGGGTTGCGTAACCATTTGTGCAGAGGTAAACCCAAAAATAACTCACATTCGCCACTCGCAAGGATGGATAAACGAAGTCATAGAAAACATTGACGAATTGGTTCCAAGAGTGAAAAAAGCATTAGAAAATAACGAAGTCGTTTCTATCGCCTATCTTGGTAATGTAGTCGATGTTTGGGAACGATTGGATGAAGAAAATATACATATTGATTTAGGCTCAGACCAAACCTCATTACACAACCCATGGGCAGGTGGCTATTATCCAATGGGTTACACCTTTGAAGAATCAAACGAATTGATGGCAAACAATCCCGAAAAATTTAAAGAAGAAGTTCAAAAAACATTGCGCCGTCATGCAACAGCTATTAACAAGCATACAGCCAAAGGAACTTATTTCTTTGACTATGGCAATGCCTTTTTACTAGAAGCATCAAGAGCTGGAGCGGATGTTTTTGCAGAAAATAAAATAGATTTCAAATACAACAGTTACGTGCAAGACATCATGGGTCCTATGTGTTTTGATTATGGATTTGGTCCATTTCGTTGGGTTTGTGCCTCAGGAAAACCCGAAGATTTAGCCAAAACCGATGCTATAGCGTGCCAAGTACTAGAAGAAATGATGCAACATTCGCCAGCCGAAATTCAGCAACAAATGGCAGATAATATCCAATGGATAAAAGGCGCACAAGAAAACAAATTAGTTGTGGGTTCGCAAGCCCGAATACTATATGCCGACGCAGAGGGTAGAGTAAAAATAGCCGAAGCATTTAACCAAGCTATTGCAAAAGGAGAAATTGGTTACATAATTTTAGGAAGAGACCATCACGATGTTTCTGGCACTGATTCGCCTTACAGAGAAACATCCAATATTTACGATGGATCACGTTTTACAGCAGACATGGCGATTCAAAATGTTATTGGCGATAGTTTTAGAGGAGCTACATGGGTATCTATCCACAACGGCGGCGGCGTTGGCTGGGGCGAAGTTATAAACGGAGGTTTTGGCATGGTTCTTGACGGTAGTAAAGAAGCGTCAAAGCGCTTAGAGTCAATGCTTTTTTGGGACGTTAATAACGGAATCTCAAGAAGAAGCTGGGCACGAAATGAAGGAGCAATTTTTGCTATAAAACGCGCTATGGAAACGCAACCTTTATTGAAAGTGACCTTACCAAATTGTGTTGACAATCAACTTTTGGAATAACTTTAAATCAAAATACTATGAGAATTTTTAATTTACTTCCGGTTTTAGCAGTTTTTTTATTGACTTCATGTGGAGCCATAAGAGTCAATTCTGATTATGATAAAAATGTTGATTTTAGCAAGTACAAAACGTATGCTTTTCATAAAAACGGCATTGATAAAGTTGAAATTTCTGATTTAGACAAACGTAGAATATTGAAGTCTATAGACAATCAAATGACGGCAAAAGGCTTTACAAAAAGCGAAACACCCGACTTGTTGATCAATATTTTTACTAAAGAAAGAGAAGAAGTGAACGTAAATCAATTTAATGCAGGTTGGGGATATGGCTGGGGATGGAATCCTTATTTTGGAGGAAGTACAACAACCGTATCACATAATACCAAAGGAACGCTGTATATTGATTTAATTGACGCAAAACAAAAAGAACTCATTTGGCAAGGCGAAGGTGAAGGAATATTGACAAAAGACACCAATAAAAAAGACGAGGTGATTCAAGAATTTGTTACAAAAATATTATCACAATACCCCCCTGTTGTAAAATAACAGTAACTTAAATTATAAAAAAAGAGTTCAGTAGAGCTCTTTTTTTATGTGTTAAACTCAACTTTTTTGGAATCAAATCCAAAAAAGAAGCAACTTTTTTGGATTTGATTCCAAAAAAGTTGTATTTTTGAAAAAAAATATAAAGAATGATAACCCGAATAGTATCCCAAAAATTACAAAATTCACTTTATAAAAACAAAGTTGTTCTACTTATAGGCGCTCGACAAACGGGGAAGTCAACATTGTTAAAAAAAATAATTTCACAAAACACAAATGGTCTTTGGCTCAATGGTGACGAATATGACATACAAGAACTATTTAAAAATGCTACATCTGTAAAACTAAAAACAATAATAGGAAATCATAAACTTGTTGTAATTGATGAAGCGCAACGGATAGATAACATTGGACTTTGCATAAAACTGATTCATGACACTTATCCTGATATTCAATTGATAGCAACAGGATCTTCGGCATTTGATTTAAAAAATAAAACAAACGAACCATTGACTGGTAGAAAAATAGAATTCCAGCTTTTTCCGTTTTCGTTTGAAGAATTATCCAATCATGAAAGTATATTGACCGAAAAAAGAAACCTTACCAAACGCTTGGTTTATGGGTCTTATCCTGATGTAATAAACAATAGTGATGAAGAAATTGATGTATTGAAATTGCTTTCGGATAGTTATTTATTTAAAGATGTTTTGATGCTAGACGCAGTAAAAAAACCAGAAAAACTAGTAAAACTTTTACAAGCATTAGCGTTTCAGATAGGGTCGGAAGTGTCTTATAATGAAATTGGCAACTTAATTGGATTGGACAGTAAGACCGTTGAAAATTATATTAATTTACTAGAAAAATCATTTGTTATTTTTAAACTTAATTCATTTAATAAAAATTTGAGAAATGAATTAAAATTATCAAAAAAGGTATATTTTTATGACAATGGAATAAGGAATGCGATAATTAATAATTTTCAGTTTGCAGAAACACGGCAAGATATTGGGGCCTTGTTTGAAAATTACTTAATTTCTGAACGAATGAAATATAATGCATACCATAGAAATTATGTAAACACCTATTTTTGGAGAACAAAGGACCAACAAGAAATTGATTATATTGAAGAAAAAGATGGGATACTTTACGCTTTTGAATTTAAATGGAGTGAAACTAAAAAGGTGAAATTTTCTAAAACCTTTACTAATGCCTATCCAGATTCTAGTTTTGCAATAATTTCTAAAGATAATTATGACAATTTCTTGTGTAGCGATGCAAGATAAAAAAAATGTAAGTAAAACTTCAATATAAGATATTCCCGGGCGAGGGATGGAAACGGCATCCTTTTGTGTAGTGCCAACGGAACAAAAGATACAGTGGACAGCCCGGTCGATAAAAAAGAAAAAAAAACTAAAAAATAATTCCTTTTTTTTTTAGTTTTTATCGACGCCTCCAAATAAAAAAATTGAGTATTTAATAAGTATTTTGTACCTTTACGATTCAAACAAACAAACGATTATGGAGACTCAATTTGAAAGCAATCCTTTGATAGACAGGCTTCCGAAGCACTTAAAACAATTTATTAAACCACAAGATTATACTGAATATACTCCCATTAATCAAGCAGTTTGGCGCTACGTGATGCGAAAAAATGTTGATTACTTGTCAAGAGTTGCGCATGAATCGTACCTTGATGGGTTAAAAAAAACGGGGTTAGAGATTGACAACATCCCTAATATGTATGGGATGAACCGAATTTTGAAAGAAATTGGCTGGGCAGCTGTTGCGGTTGATGGTTTTATTCCGCCCAATGCGTTTATGGAATTTCAAGCCTATAATGTGCTTGTAATTGCATCTGATATTAGACAATTGGAACATATTGAATACACGCCTGCTCCCGACATTATTCATGAAGGTGCTGGGCATGCGCCTATTATTGCCAATCCAGAATATGCTGAATATTTACGAAGATTTGGTGAGATTGGTTGCAAAGCAATTTCGTCAAATAGAGATTATGAATTATATGAAGCCATACGTTTATTATCCATTTTAAAGGAAGCTGAAAACACGCCTATTGAAGAAATTGAAAAAGCAGAAGCGCAAGTTGCTTTTTTACAGGATAATATGGGCGAATTGTCTGAAATGTCGCGCATTAGAAATTTGCATTGGTGGACAGTAGAATATGGTTTGATTGGAACTGTTGACGAACCAAAAATATATGGCGCAGGACTACTATCAAGTATTGGCGAAAGTGCGTGGTGCATGACTGATGAAGTTGAAAAATTACCTTACTCAATTGATGCCGCGAACCAAAGTTTTGACATTACAAAACCACAGCCTCAATTGTTTGTAACTCCTGATTTTGCACATTTAAGTTTGGTTTTGGAGGAATTTGCAAACACAATGGCCTTGCGAACAGGTGGTTTGTCCGGTATTGAAAAACTGATACAATCCAAGGCAATGGGAACTATTGAATTGAGTACTGGATTGCAAGTTTCGGGTGTGTTTACCAACGTAATTGCTCACGAAGGCAAACCAATTTACATACAAACTACGGGTCCAACAGCACTTTCTAATAGAGAAAAAGAGTTGGTAGGGCACGGCATAGGGACGCATCCTGATGGTTTTGGAAGTCCTATTGGAAAACTGAAAGGAATTAACTTGGCAATAGAGGATATGAGTCCGAGGGATTTACGTGCGTATGATATTTATGAAGCCGAAAAAGTGACTTTGGAGTTTGAAGGAAACATTACAGTTAGCGGAAAAATAATTACAGGATCGAGAAATTTACAAGGGCAAATTATATTAATTAGTTTTGAAAATTGTACTGTAAAACATAATGATACTGTGCTTTTTGCTCCAGAATGGGGTATTTATGACATGGCGGTTGGGAAAAAAATAATCTCAGCATTTTCAGGACCCGCTGATGTGAATAGTTTTGATATGATAACTCATGTTCCAAATTCAAAAACAATAAAAGCTGAAAAATCAGAGAAACGAGCTAATTTAGAAAAATTATATGCAACCGTTAGGGAAATTCGTGAAGGAAAAAGTAATGAGTTGATTGAAACTATTTTTTTACAATTAAAAACAAATTACCCAAAAGATTGGTTGCTTTGTGTTGAAATTGTAGAAATTTTGAATACTAGAAATTCCGATTTAAAGCAACAAGTAATTGCGCATTTGGAGCATTTAAAAACAGAAAGACCCGAAATTAATAAACTGATTACCAATGGTTTGGAATTGATTTTAGAAAAGACACTTGTGTAGATAAAGATATGCTAATAAAATAGCCCAAGCGATTGGAGAATGCCCAAAAGTTGGAGTTGTACCCCCGTCCCGACGCTTCGGGAGAAGTAGAAATCCTTTTTGTTTTTTTTTCAAAAACAAAAAGATTGGAACGTCCCGAAGCTTCGGGAGCGGGAATATGGCTGGGAAAATGCCCGAGCCTTTTGGTTTTAAAATTTAAAAATTATAAAAAAAGGAGTTCCATTTTTGAAACTCCTTTTTGTTTTTTTTAGAATGTTAGATAACCGTATTTTGCTGAGCTTCCGATTTTGCAGCGCACCATGTATTTGTTGTTTTCGACTTTTACAAAGGTGGAATTATCAAGGGAATATTTAGCAGGAAGTGAGTTTGACAATGGTTTGGTACTTACTAACTTGCCCGTTTTGGTGTAGTTTTGTAGTATTGGAAGTTTGCTTTCGTAAATGCTAATGTGTTGGTTGTAAATAAGTGCAAGCTCATCGTTTTTGATGGTGTACATGAATGAAATGAGGTCTCCGTTGTCGTTTACGGAGGATGGATTGCCAACTTTGGTACTGTGTAGCCACTCTAATTTTCCGGTTTCGTTATCAATTAATCCTACTTCGATTCCGTTGTTTGAATAGGTGTTGTCATTGATTATTTTCATGTTGGTTTGTGCCAACGGACGTCTTTTGCTTACTACAAACATGTGGTCCATTAGTGCCCATGTTTTGTCGCCAGATACTACAAAATCTTTGATATTTAAATCGTTTATTTTGCCTGTGCTGTTTAGTGTGGTGTATTTTCGAATGCCTTTTCCGTCAAATTTTGCACAATAAACGCCAAGGCTATTCACACCATCTGAACCTGAATAAGAGACGTTGAATTGAAAGTCTCTGGAGCTTTTGTCGGTGTAAAGTCCGTTGATATAAAAGTTGTTAGCGTAAAACTGCCCTCTTAATTGGTGAATTTGCAAATCGTTTTCTAGTTTTAAAGTTTCTTCTACAACGGCATCGGTTGTTGGATTCCAAACATATAGTGATTTGTAGGCTTTTACTTTTGGTAATTCGATTTCTTTAATCATAAATACAACTCCTTCATTGGAAACATAAAGTTGTTGATTTCCAGATTGTTTTGATGAAAATGGAAATTCGTATTCTTTTTCTTTTACAACTTTAAACGTTTTATCAATAAGTGTAAAAGTTATTTTTTGATTTATTTTTTTGTCATAAGAAGGTACTTTTAGCGCTACATAAAATTCTTTATTTGGCGATTGTGCCACATAATAATCGCCTGGATTTACACCGTTTTTTCCTGGAAAGGAAGTGATGAATTTGTGTTTTGTTTTGGTACCTGTATCAATGTTTGCGGTCATCCAAAAGAGTTCGTTCATTTTAGTACTTCGGTCAAATTCGGTTACAAAATAAACAAAGTTCTTTTCAGTTAGTTGAAATAAATCAATCAGTGTTTTCATGGTTAATCCCATTGTTGGTTGATCTAGCGATGCAATTACTACTTCGCTTTCAAAATCATCTTTTGGGTCAACAATGTCAACAATAACATCTTTATTAAAAGTATCTTGATTGTATTTTGTTTTTAATTTAAACAAGCGCCCATAAAAGTAGTTGTCAATTTTGTAGTCAGCTTCATTTTCAACAGTTGTGCTGGTTTCGCTCCAGCGAAATGTTTGGGCAAAACTCGTTGAAGTGATAAGCGCTAAGAGTAAAATTATATTTTTCATAATTATGTGGGGTTAATTTTTTTGTTAATTTTATTTCCCTAAATAGTCAACGACTTTTGATTCAGGATTTACTTTCATAAGTCCTTGTTTTGCAATATCTTTGCTTGCAGCATCCCATTTTTTACCACTCATTCCGGTTTTTTCTTTCAGTTCGGCAATGGTTATTCCTTCATTTGCTTTTAATAGTTCAATGATTGCTTTTTCGTCTTCTGTAAGTTCAATTTGTTTTTTCTCAGGTCGCATTTGCGGGAAGAACAACACTTCTTGTATTGAGGCATTGTTAGTCAAGAACATCATCAATCTATCCATTCCAATTCCTAATCCAGAGGTTGGCGGCATTCCGTATTCTAAAGCTCTTAAAAAATCTTCGTCAATTACTCCATTGGCTTCATCATCACCTTTTTCTGCCAAACGCATTTGGTCTTCAAAACGCTCTCTTTGGTCTATTGGGTCATTTAGTTCTGAGTAAGCATTGGCAATTTCTTTACCGCACACCATCAATTCAAAACGTTCTGTCAAGTCAGGATTATCGCGATGTTGTTTACATAACGGACTCATTTCTTTTGGATAATCGGTAATAAAAGTAGGTTGGATGTAATTTCCTTCGCATTTGGCACCAAAGATTTCATCTATTAGTTTTCCTTTACCCATGGTTTCATCTACATCAATACCCATTCCTTTTGCGGCAGCAAATAATTCGGCTTCCGTTTTACCAGAAATATCAAATCCAGTAAAGTGTTTGATAGAATCGGTCATGGTTACACGAGCATAAGGTGCTTTAAAATTAACCTGATGCGTTCCAAAAGTTGCTTCGGTAGTACCATTTACTTCTTGGGCACAATGCTCTAGCAAGTTTTCGGTAAATTCCATCATCCAGTTGTAGTCTTTGTAGGCTACATATATTTCCATTGCGGTAAACTCTGGGTTGTGTGTTCTGTCCATTCCTTCATTTCGAAAGTTTTTAGAAAATTCGTACACCCCATCAAATCCACCTACAATTAATCGTTTCAAATACAATTCGTTGGCAATTCGCATGTATAGCGGAATGTCGAGCGAATTGTGGTGCGTAATAAACGGTCGGGCAGCAGCACCTCCCGGAATAGATTGTAAAACGGGAGTTTCCACTTCCATGTAACCAGCTTGGTTGAAAAAGTTTCGCATAGCCGTAAAAAGTTTGGTTCTTTTTACAAAAACTTCTTTCACATTTGGGTTTACAACTAAGTCCACATACCGCATTCTGTAACGCAGTTCAGGGTCGGTAAAGGCATCATACACATGCCCTTCTTCGTCTGTTTTTGGTAACGGTAGTGATTTTAAAGTTTTGCTTAACATTTTAAATTCATCTACACGAACACACATAGCCCCCACTTTGGTCATGAATAATTCACCTTCAATACCAATAAAATCACCTAAATCAGTCAATTTCTTGAAAACCTGATTATAAAGCGTTTTGTCTTCGCCTTTGCAAAGCATATCTCTGTTAAAATACAATTGAATTCTACCTTCGCTATCTTGTAATTCAGCAAACGAGGCTTTTCCTTGATCACGAACACTCATCAAACGTCCAGCCAAAATCACCTTCTTCCCTTCTTCAAATTGTTCTTTAACTTGTTTGGAATTTGAGTTTACTGGAAATAAATTCGCAGGATAAGGGTTAATGCCTAACTCACGTAAAGCGTTGAGTTTTTCTCTTCTAATGATTTCTTGTTCGGAAAGTTGCATAATTTTGTATTTAAGCTTACAAATATAAGGATTATTTGATAATTTGTTAATGTGTCAATTTAACAATTTGAAAATGTAACAATTTGACAAAGCGTTACTTTTAAAATGTACCAATTTTACAATAAAATGGTTGTTGTAAAAAACACTTTTTGTTTATTTGGAAGCAAAACTTTGAAACGTTCAAAACCATAATTGACTAGCCCCAACATGGCTAAACCCCGCTATTTTTTCCTTAAATAGGGAAAATAAAACGAAGGCAGTGCAAGTTTACTGACGAAAAAGAGGTGCCTTGTACAAAAAAAATGTTTTGTAATTATTTAAGGTTTCAATTTAAGCAATAATTCGTTAGTAGTACTGATTTCGTTGCCGTTGTATTGTAGTTTCCAGCCCATGGAGTTGGTGAGTATTAATATTTTTGACAACTCACTTACCAATCGGTTTTTGGAGTTGGTAATAAGGGACGAGTTTTGGAGTTTTTTGGTAAGATTGGCACGAACAATTTTGTTTATTTTATTGTAATCATCACCTGTAAACTCGTTTAGGGTGCTTTGTTCCACATCATAAAACTTAATGTCGGGTGAAATTTTTAATTCTTCTTTTGGGATATACGTTATGGTTAGAATTTTATTTTTGGCATCAATATCGTATTTCATTTTACTCAAATCAAATGATACAGTTGCTTCGGCATTGATCACAACGATGGCTTTTTTTTCAAAAGATATCATGTCCATAAGGTATTTTTTTTTGTCTTTGTAAGTGATAACTTCTGAAAAATGACCTTCGGTAACAACTAATTTACCTACGTTTAGGATTTGTTTTTGAATGATATTGGTATCGTATTCAATTGTTGACGATTCGGATTTGGAATTAAAAAATTGGTAGCCTAAAAAGAATAAAAAACCGAAAAAGAGCGCGTAAGAAATTATAGTTTTTGGAATACTTTGAAGCAAAGAACTTATAATTGACGGAGTTGTTGATGTGTTTTTTTTCATTTTAAAAGGTGGCATTTGGAACAATTTTTTGAAGATTTTCAATTTTTTTGTTCAGATTTTTTAAAAATTTTTGATGATTTTCAGTTTCAGGATTAAACGGTTTGTGTGCCAATGATTTTTGGACGGAATCAATTTCAAGTAGTACTTCAGTTAAATCTGAATTTATTGATGCTTCTGCAAATTTTTGCCAAATATAATCTATGGCAACTGTTGATGGATGTAGCATATCTGGAGCATAAAAACGGTAATCACGCAATTCATCTATCATGATTTCAAAGGATGGAAAATAATTGTTTTGAGAAGAAATTACGTTATGAATTGCAGTAATTAAATGTGATTTACTGCGTTGATTTTCAACAAAACCATCTTTGATATGGCGCACAGGCGACACAGTAAAAACAATGTTACAAGCTGGATTAACTTGTTTTATTAATTCAAAAATGGAAAGAATTGAACTTTCAATTTCTTGAACCGTCAATATTTTTTTTGTAAAATGACTTTGAGGTAATTTATGACAATTTGAAACTATTTTATTTGTGTCGTGTAAAACATACACCCATGATGTTCCAAAAGTGATATATACATGAGAAGCCTTTTTTAAATTTGTTATAAAAAGGTTCAAAGCATTATTTAATCTTTTTAAAATCAAATCCTTATCCACTGAACTAAAATCAGAATGCACATCAAATGAATGCCAAAGTTGGTTGTGATAAACCAAATCATTTTCGGTAAACCAAATTCCGTTTACGGCTCTTTTAATCAAATTTTCGATTGATTTTGGATTAAAAACAACACCAAAAGGATTAGCATTAACTTTGAATTTGAAATAATTGAATTTTGCACCCATTTCATCCGAAAAACACGATCCCAACGTAATAATTTCTGATTTGAAATCAATCAGAAAATTGTTTTGTGGAACTGTAATTTGAGTAGTAAAATTCATAAGTGTTTGTTTTCAAGTACAAAAATATCGATTTCTACTATTGAATTTTTTTTTTACCTAAACTATTTTATTATTTTAATTAATTGACAAAAAAAACTCAAATTTGAAAACCAAATTTGAGTTTTAACTGAAATTATTTATTTAGAATTTTTTTCTTTATCTAATTTTTTTTGAAGTTTTTTGGCTTCAACATCTTTTTTATGTTTTTCAATTTCGGCTTTTTTAGCTTCAATTTGAGAATCTAGAGAAGTTATAGCTTCAGATGATTTATTTATTTTCGACTTATTGTCTTCCATTTTAGAATTTAATTTGTCTATTTTCTTCTGGATTTTTTCTTTATCTTGATTTTCATTAGATGCTAAAT
>Ga0247722_10001007_pt1 | contig 16066 bp, 11 predicted proteins | sample MSEWelMarce3H_FC_FD_189094 | JGI IMG/M metagenome (GOLD analysis project Ga0247722, IMG submission 189094) | Subsurface sediment microbial communities from gas well in West Virginia, United States - MSEEL Well Study Marcellus 3H_FC | ecosystem: Environmental > Terrestrial > Deep subsurface >... | reverse complement strand
TGCTATATTCCTTTTTTCTAAAATACAGAATGAACTTTTCGTTTTTCCCAAAATCGTAAAAGAGTGATTTGGTGATGTTGGTAATTATATTTCCGAAATGATCGATATGGATTATAGCTCCCTTTAATTGGTATTCTTCCATGACTGGGTGCAAACGTAACATTCGTTGAAATTGATCTGTTTCAGATGCAAACGAAGTAATTGGCACTTGATTCGCCAACTTGCAAGCAGCGGGCACTAACAAATGTTTTGCTGGAAATTTGAATAAGTTTGGATTTGACAACACATCGTCAATTCTCCAAAATCCTTCGTGGGGTTCATTTTGAGTAAGTAAGCTAAAAAAACCATTGTCGGTAGATACAAAATAATGCCCTTTGAACTTTAAAATAGAAGGGTAACAACTTAGTTCATCTTGAGATAAATGAATAATAGGTTCACTATTCACACCAATCAGATGAATGGTTCCTTCAGGAAAATCTAAAAAGCAATTTGAAACATAATAGGAAGCTTGTAAGATCGAAAACGCTGTAACTTGATGTGAAATATCAACAATTGTAACTTGGGATGTGCTACTTAAAATTGTACCTTTTAATGCTGCAACGTAGTGATCGGTGGTCCCTAAGTCGGTTGTCAATGTTATTATTTGCATCATTAGTGAGTAAGCTTAACTCAAAAAAATTAACTTTGAAGCAAAATTAAGATTATTCTTTACTAATTAAAAGGTTTTAGCTAAAATTAATAGTTTGTTTTTGGAGAAAGTATTTGAAATTAAAGGTATTAGTCCTGTTGAGTTTTTTGGTGTCAACAATTCTTTGTTGCAAGTTTTGAAACGATATTTTCCGACGTTAAAAATTGTTTCCAGAGGAAATAGTCTAACGGCAATAGGTGACGAAGAGGTGTTGAATGTGTTTGAAACGAAACTCAATCAGTTGATTGATTATTTTCACAGATTCAATCAATTGAATGAAAACGCAATAGAACAAATCGTTTTGGAAGATATTTCAACAAAACAATTGTCTAACGGCGACGAGGTACTTGTTCATGGTAATGGCGGTGGTAAAATCAAGGCCAAAACATTGAATCAACAAGTATTAGTGGCAGAGGCGAGTAAAAACGCGATGGTATTTGCGGTTGGACCCGCAGGTACTGGTAAAACATATACTGCAATTGCATTGGCTGTAAAAGCGTTGAAAGCGAAAGAGGTGAAGCGTATTATTTTAACACGTCCAGCAGTAGAAGCAGGGGAGAACTTAGGGTTTTTACCAGGGGATTTAAAAGAAAAATTAGACCCCTACATGATGCCACTTTACGATGCGCTTAGAGACATGATTCCGCCTGAAAAATTGAAGGACATGATTGAGTTTGGGATCATAGAAATCGCACCACTGGCTTTTATGAGAGGTAGGACATTAGACAACGCTTTTGTGATCTTGGACGAGGCGCAAAACACAACCATTATGCAGATGAAAATGTTTTTGACACGTATGGGACAAACAGCGCAATTCATCATTACCGGTGACATGTCACAAATTGATTTACCTCCAAAACAAAAATCTGGATTGGCGTATGCATTGGATACTTTGAAGGAGGTGGAAGGAATAGGTGTGGTAAGATTGACCCAGCAAGATGTTATTCGACATCCGTTAGTAAAGAAAATCATCGATGCATTCGAAAAGAGAGAGCAATTGGAGAAATCGCTTAAAAATGAAGAGCGAAAATAGCTGGGCGGTTGCTACGATTGAATACTTGCACATTGAAGAATAGAAATTTATAATAATTTGAAATAGTAAATTGAAATGAAAAATACGATACAGACAAGCGATTTTGTTTTTCCAGGTCAAACGGAAGTCTACAAAGGGAAAGTTAGAGATGTATACACTTTAAACAATGGTTTAGTGGTAATGGTAGCTTCAGATCGAATTTCTGCATTTGACCATATTTTACCAAAAGGGATTCCATTTAAAGGACAAGTTCTGAATCAAATTGCAACCATGTTTTTAGAAGCAACAAAAGACATCGTTCCAAATTGGTTAATGGCATCTCCAGATCCTGCTGTTTCTGTTGGTTTGAAATGTGAACCAATTCGTGTTGAAATGGTAATTAGAGGTTACTTAGCTGGACATTCTGCGAGAGAATACAAATTAGGAAAACGAAGTTTGTGTGGAGTTGAATTGCCAGAGGGGTTAAAAGAAAACGATAAATTTCCTTTTCCTATTATTACACCAACTTTGAAAGCAGATGCAGGACACGATGAAGATATTTCAAGAGAAGAAATCATTGCAAAAAATTATGTCTCGAAAGTAATTTACGAACAGTTAGAATCATATACAAGAGCCCTTTTCCAAAAAGGAACTGAAATGGCTTTGGAAAGAGGTTTGTTACTAGTGGATACAAAATATGAATTCGGTCTTCACGAAGGAAAAATATATTTGATTGATGAAATCCACACACCAGATTCTTCGCGTTATTTTTATGCAGAAGGATACGAAGAGCGTCAACGAAATGGCGAAGAACAAAAACAGTTGTCAAAAGAATTTGTACGTCAATGGTTGATTGAAAATGGATTTCAAGGATTGGAAGGTCAAACAATCCCAGATATGCCAAACGATTTTGTGGAATTAGTTACCAATCGTTACATCGAATTGTACGAATTGATTGCTGGAAGTAAATTTGTTAAGTCGGATACTTCTAATATTAAAAAGCGAATTGAACAAAATGTGGTGAATTATTTGAATCAATTGTGATTTTCAATAAGCCATTTATAACCAAGGGTATCTCGATTTTTTGAGATACCTTTTTTTATTTCCAATTCTTTATTAAGTGAAAGTCTACTTCTAAAGTAAGTTAACCAATAAAGTCTTTTTTTTTAAATTGTATTTAAAACACTAGCATTTTTATTTTATAATGTGACTAAAGAGTGCAATTGTTAATTTATATTATTAAATTAACTAAAAAAAAATTAAAAAATGAGGTTTCTAACTTTGGCTTTTATTTTTGCTTTATCCTTAATGCATGCACAGGTGTCTCATGTTGCACTTCGTTTTAATGAGTCAAAATGGACACTTTATGTTGATGACGAACCCTATTATATTCGTGGTGGAGGTGGGACAGTAAATCTTGAACAACTGAAAACTGCAGGAGGAAATACTATTCGAACTTGGGGAATCGAACAAGCACAAGAAATACTTGATCAAGCCCAACAATTGGGATTAAAGGTGATGTTAGGTTATTGGATACAACATGAAAGGCATGGATTTGATTACAATGATACAATAGCAGTTCAAAATCAATTTAACAAGGTTCGGGATGCTGTTTTGAAATATAAAGACCATCCTGCGCTTTTAATGTGGGGTATCGGAAATGAATACGAATTAGCTTATTCCAATACCGCTGTTTGGCGAGCAGTAAATGATATCGCTAAAATGGTTCATGAACTTGACCAACATCATCCAACATCAACTGTTACAGCTGGTACAAGTTTAGAAAAATTAAAGTTTGTAAAGAAAGAATTAACTGCAATCGATATTTATGGAATTAATACGTATGGTGATATCGAATCGGTACAAGAAACATTAGATTCTGGAGGGTATACCAAGCCTTATATGATAACTGAATGGGGACCAAATGGACATTGGGAATCACCAAAAACACCTTGGGGTATGTCATTAGAACAAACTTCAACTGAAAAAGCGATGTGTTATTTGAATAGATATAATAAATATATTGCTGCTAATAAGACACAATGCATTGGTTCTTTTGCCTTTTTATGGGGCCAGAAGCAAGAGTACACGCATACTTGGTATGGTCTTTTTACTGAAAATGGGAAGTCAACAGAAGCAATCGATGCGTTGACTTTTTGTTGGAAGGGGGTTTATCCTGATAACCGAACTCCTCGAATAGACTCTATTATGATTGATGATAAAAAAGATGTTAAGTATGGCGTTTTTTCATCACGTAGTAAACATCAATTATCAGTTCATGCACACGATTTAGAAAATGATAAAATAAATTACGAATGGGAGTTGTATCCTGAAAGTACTGATTTGAAAATGGGGGGAGATGCTGAAGTAAAACCAAAATCAATTGAAGGTAGAATTTTTCAAAAGAACTCAGCTAGTATTAGATTAAAAACTCCATTGAAAGAAGGTAAATATCGTTTGTTTGTAACTGTTTCAGATGAATCCAAAGTAGCGTATGCAAATATTCCGTTTCAAGTAATAAAAGGAAAACCAAAGGCAATAACGATTAAATCTGCAGAATTAAATTCGTTCAATAATGATTAAGAGTTATTACATAATCATTTTGTTTCTGCTTTCAACGATGAAAGGTTTATCCCAACGTAATGAAGATTCCTTACTATTTGATCCAAATTTAAGTGGTGTTTATCCTAAAAAAATTAGTTCTGTAATTGACAATATTAATGTTTCTGGGTATTATCGTTTTTTAGGTAATTATTCAGATATGGATCTTCAGTATGCGGAAATGGGTGCAATAAGACGAAGGATTTTTATTGGTGACGACAGTAACATACCTCAACTATTACTAAATATAGCTGGTAAGTCTTCCGAATCAACTTCGTTTTCTACTGATTTATATATTTATACCCCATTAAGTGGTTCGTCAACAGATTATGCGAATGGCCTTAACTTAGGTGTTAATTTGTCTGGTTCGCACAAAACTTCTATAGGTACTTTTCAAGTAAAAACAGGTGGCATTCATTGGTATGCTTTGAGTCCTATGACCTTCGCTTCAAATACAGGATACGATCGATTCAGCTTATTTGAACGTAATCCTTGGGATCCTAACACTGGAGCATTAATCAATCGATATACCAACTATTTTAAAAATGGTGCTCTTACTCAAGATTCAAGATGGGGCCAACAAGCGTTTCAGGGGTTTATTTTTGAAGGATTAGATATACCTCGTGATTTTTCCTTCGCTTTTATGTATGGAAAATCTCAATTCAATGGTGGGGCACTCCCTCGACCTAACTTACTGTCAGGGGGGAAAATTAAAAAAGACTTAAAGCGAGGATTTGTAAGTGTAAATGCAATTACAAGTAAAACATATACCGATAGTTTAACAAATGTGGCTATTGGATATAATTTACTAACGACGCAATTCGATCTGAAAAGTAAGAAAGTAGAAATAAGCGGTGAAGTGGGTATTGGAAATTACTACAGTCCAACGAGTAAAGGCAAATTGGGTGAAGCTATTGATGTTAAAATGAAATCAACTAAAGATTTCCTCCCTTTTCCTATTGAATTGAGGTTTGTTCGAATTAGTCCTCGTGTCATAAATAATAATGGAGTGTTTTGGAACTCTAGCATACAAGAGTATAATTCAGCTTTTTCGGCAAATCAAGCTCCTGGTAGTCAAACGCCATTGATTCCATTTGCAAGCTCTTTGGTATCAATTGGTCAGTTAACAAACAACAGAACTTCTGGTATAATAAACATCGATTTACCTCTAGGGAAACAACACAAATTAGCAATTGGCTATAGTATTTCTCAGGAAATAAATGGATTATCAAAACAAATTACCTACGGTCACCCTGCAAACAATTTAGCACTTTCTCGTTTTTGGAGATGGAATTTTCCTTCTGGGGTAGGACCATATGCTAATTTGAACAAGATTTATCGAGGAGTTTATGAAAGCGTTGCAATAACGGATTCTGTTTCCGCAAAAGGTTTTAATTCGATTGAAGTTTGTTATAAAAATTCGATCAATATCTTAGGTAAACGCTTTATGTTATTGTACCTAGGAGGGTTCCATACTGTACAACGTGGGTTTAACATAGTTCCTCGATTTAATAATTCAAGCTATTTACAAAGTATTAACCAACAAATTGAATTTTACTTCGAAATTCATCCAAAATTAATTATTTCAAATTACTTTGGTTACGACCGAATCATTGCAGGAAAAGCAACTACAACAGACGTACTTACTTTAAAGCAAAAGAATCAAATTGGTGCAAGTTATGCCATAGGTTTAGACATTGAATTGGCCAAAAATGTAGGCATGTATTTTCGACAAAGATGGTTTCGTTACAAAGATCAAAATTTTGTATTAGATCAATATAAAGGAATGGAAACTACTGTAGAACTTAAAATATATTTTTAATATGAAAATTCGTATTCTCATTCTATTTACATTATTTACATCTCTTGTGATAGCACAAGAGGGTAAGAAAGTGCAATTCCTAGGTGGTGCACGTTCCGTTTTGTCTGCGTCAGATTTTTTAACGGATGAAAAAGATACAGTTACAGTAGGAAAAACAACTGGAGGTTATGCACTTATTGATCTTGGAATTAAAATAAATCCAAATCCTCGAACAGAAATTTTAGGAATGTTTCGAATAAACAATTCGTTTGGAGGGTTTTGGGGCAGTGATGTTACTTTCGGTGTACGTCAGTTACATGTAAAAGGAATAGCAGGAAAAGGAATCAGATATCAACTTGGGAACATAGACTATAAACTCTCACCTTACACATGTTATAATTCAAATCCTGATTTGATATTACCTAGTTTCGGAACTACTTCTATTAAAGAACAAATTATTAATTACGAAAGTTTTTATAAATCCAATACATGGAGGCAGCAGGGTGCAGCAGTAGACTTTATACTTGATTTTAGCAAATACCAAGACGAGGTAAAGTTCAAAGGATTTCTTTTTAGACTGAATCCAAGTAATCAAGGTGCTTTATTTGAAAGACTTTACGGAGGAGGTAGTATCGTCTTAAAACATCATAAAAATTTTCAAATCGGAGCTAATTTAGCAAATGTATTTGATGTTAGAGGAACAGCTCTAAATAATGATGTGTATCGAAATCAGGTTGCTACTCTGATATATCAATATTCACATGAATCCGAAAAGTTAAATACTGAATTATCTGGGGAAAGTGGTTTTTCAAATACTTTTTCAACTGAGCAAATTAATTCAAATCTTAAGGATTATTTTATTCATTTCAAGTGGAATACAACTTTGAAGAAAACAGGTTGGATGTTTGAAGTAAGTTACATGGATAATGGGGCTGAATTTAGAAGTGCTGGTGCACAATCCAAAAGAATTGATTATAACCAACAAAACTCATATTATCAGAGATATACAAATAATCAAATTTTACGACCAATTAGTTACTATGACTTATACAATGACCCATCGCTGTATGCGATGGAATTTTCCACAAAGTTGATGGACTTCAATCCTGCAATTAATAATGTCTTACCTTATGGTATTGCAACATTTAATCGAAGGGGCGCATACTTTTCTGTCAACTATTCAGATAAAAAAGAACGTATTAGTACGCAGCTTAAGTATTATCGACTTGGGGAAATAAGAGGTCAAGGAACACTTGCTTTAAGAAAGTTTGATTATTTCATTGGCGCAATTAATTTTAATCCTTCAGCTGTTTTTCATTGGAAAAAATCTCAAACAGTATCTTTAGCGTTGGGCTATCAGCATACCAATCGTGATAGTCAATTCGCTCAAGAAGCCATAGGACTAGAATCTTACACGTTTAACGTTGGTGTTTCTTGTGAAATTTTAGATAAACTTTATTTTATTGGAAATACCTTCATGTTTAAAAGTACTGGAAATGAAACTTTACCTATTCGTGATTCAAAAGGGACGATTATTAATTTCCAAGCTTCAACCATTTCAGGTAATGAATATTGTTTATCAGGCGGGTTGAAATTCGAATTTTCAAAAGATGTTTATCTCAGTATTTTTTATGAGCACAATAAGAATAGTTTTATGGCTTTAAATCCATATCAATTTAATCAGTTTCAAGTCGTATATTTTATGAAATTTTAACCCATGGAACGTATTTTACAATTTTTGATATTTGCTATTTTTCTTGTAGGTTGCAGGAAAGATGAGCTGAAGAAAATGGATGGGCCGTTATTGGCTGATCTGAATAGTAAATTTTCAGTGATTACCAGCTTAAAAGCGAGTAAGGATTCTGTTAATTTTTCAACGAATGAATCGGTCTATTTTAATGCGGAATTTTCAAAAGTTGCTACTTGGAAATTAGAAATTATTGGCCAAACAAGTGGTGCAGTTAAAGAAATCACAGGAACAGGGAGTAAGCTGACAAGTAATGAAGCTAGTTGGGATGGAAGTACCACTATTTTTCCAGTCTTTAGATCGGAAATATGTAAAGCCCGACTTACAATTGAAGGAGAAGATGATACGCTGATTACAACAGTTAAAGTAAATCAACCTAAAGTGAATTCTGGCTTTGTAGTTGCTGATTTTGAAGCGGGGTTTAATTCTGGTTGGTCCTCATTTGTTCAAGCTGGTGCGAAGATGGATTTTCAAATTAAGTCTGACATTACTTCTCCTCAGGGAAGTGGGTATTTAAACATGGCTGGAACGGTGGATTGGGATTGGCTCATAGGATTAATCAATTTTAAGGCAACTGCTTATGGAAATAAAACATTTCCACTTAGTTCGAATCCTTCTAATTTATTTTTCAATGTATTGGTTTGGGGAGAAGAAAGTTTAGTAAATAGTTTAGTCCTTTTTCAATTTCAAGAGGATGAGAATGGTGATGGTAATTTCAGTGCTAATTCTGAAGACATGTATTCTCATCAAATAACGATAAATTGGGTTGGATGGAAATTGATAAGTATTCGTTACAGTGATCTAGTTTCTATGGCGAATGGAGCACCTGCAGCTGCTTCTGGGAATGGTGTATTTGAACCTAATAAGTTGATGCAAATCAATATGCTTCATCTTGCTAATCCTAAATCAGGATATGCTAAATCAAAATTAGATTATATTATATTCACTCAAAACAATCCACTTAAACCATGATAATTAAAAACGTACATATTATAATTACGTTGTTCATTGGTATGTTATGTAGTCATATTGAGGCGCAAAACATTAGTTCAGAGATTGAAAAAGGTTCTCAAATCAAATTAAAAACTTTAGGTCTGTATGATATCCCTGAAAAAGTATCAACATCTTTTTACGGTTTTTCTCAATTGAATGTATTTGATGGTAACAATTCCGAAGGTGTTTGGTGGTCTAAAAATTCAGATTGTATTCAGGGGAGGTATGAAGTAGATTCCGTTAATTCAAGCTATTTAATTTTCAAATGGAATAAAGATCAAAATGAATGTGATTGGGTTGGGATAGGATTTGGTTGGGATGGATGGTCTGCCAAAGATATGGCGTATTTGAAAGATTCATTGGCTTTTTCGATTACACTTCGTTCTACAAAAAGAGAAATTTCGAATTTGCCTTGGGCTTTTGGTATGGAAGATTATAATGGTCATCAAAGTTGGATTGGGTTTAAAAAAGACTTTTTATCGAATCCAACGATCAGTAAAACATGGAATACAATTTTGATCCCCTTATCCTCTTTTCCTATACTTGAAAATGAGGTCGATTTAACAGCAACAAAACAATTGATTATTCAGTTATTTGCAACTGGAGAGATAGAACTTAAATCTATTCGTTTAGTACCATATAAAATTTCAAAAGACCATTAATTTTTTTGAATTATTTGTCGAATGAGTTTGTTGTTTTGTTCGAAAGTTATGATGTAAGAACCTGGGGATAATTGCGTCATAGAAATTATTTCTAATGGTGTCGTTGTACGTTGTGAATCTAAAATTCTTCCGTCCAAAGTAGAGATACTATAACCAAAAACAGTAGAATTAGATGGTAAGTATAGCACGTCATTTGTTGGGTTAGGGTATACACTGACTAAATTGGAAAGATCATATATTGAAGCCTTTGAATCAGGTTGATAAACTCTAACATAATCAATTTTCATCTCCGCAGGAAAAACAGTTGTTTGGTCGGGATAACCAGGCCAGTCGCCACCAACAGCAAGATTTAAAATCAAATAAAATGGCAATTGAAATTCTTCTGTTCCATTGACGTTATTTGCTATGTTTAGTTGATAATAGATGGTTCCATCCATGTACCAGCTAATTTTAGTTGAATCCCATACGATACTATAATTATGGAAAATAGCAGGGTCAGTTGCTACAACTCCTCCCCAATATTGATGTCCCACATTATCCCAATGTGCTGTACCATGTATTTTCATTTCTGAATTTATATGCTCCATAATATCTATTTCTCCACACTTAGGCCATGATACCTGATCAATAGAAGTGCCTAGCATCCAGAAAGCAGGCCATAATCCCTTTCCTTGTGGGCATTTAATTCGACTCTCAATTTTTCCAAACCGTGTTGAAAATTTTCCTTTTGTACTTATTTTAGCAGAGGTGTATGGATTAGAACCAAATTGCTCTTTTTTAGCAGTTATGATAAGTTGACCTTGAGAAAAGTTCAGATTATTAGTGCCTGGAGTATAATATTGGGATTCATTGTTACCCCAGCCATTCCCACCTGTTTCTTGAATCCATTTATTTTCGTCTAATTTACTTTCATTGAATTCATCACTCCAAATTAAGTTCCATTGGGAAAAACAAGAACTAGAAAATAGTAGGAAAATGATACAAATTTTTTTCATGAGGATTTATTTAAGGATGTATTATTACTATTTAATGTGATCAAAAAGCAAGGGGCTATTATTGTATAGCCCCCTTCCATTCATTATTAGTACTGTTCAGAATAGTCTTATTCTTTAACAATGCGATGAATTCGACTTCCTGTCATTGTATTTACTTCTACGAAATAAATTCCTTTATCGCATTTAGATAAATCCAATTGATGATTTAATTGTCCAATTGAATTGATCGATAAAATTTGTTCACCTAGTATTCCAAAAACGTTTAAAGATTCAATCACTTCTTCACTTTGTATAAACAAGAAAGATGTGGTTGGGTTCGGTCTTACGTTAATTGTACTAACATCCAGTTTTGGTAAAGAATTAGTCAAACAAACGCCACATTGATCGTATGTAATAGCTAGATTACCTTGTCCAGATATCCACCTTCTGTTGGCATAAGAGCTATAGTCAGTAACTGGTGCACAACCTCCTCCATTCTGCATGTCTTTGATTAAGTTTTCAGTAACTCCATCTTTAACAATTAAATACTCAAGTGTATCATTTGGAACAGGGGATAATTTAATTGTCCAAGTTCCATCTCCATTGTTCACACCTTGTGGACCCCAAGCTGGGTTCCAACTCCAAACAGCTCCAGTGAGATTCACTTGTTTTGCAGAGTCGCAAACTTGAACATTAACTGTTAAATCTGGGTAAGAACATGGAACACATCGATCATAAGATATGGAAACATCACCTGAGCCCAAATCCCAACGTCGATTTGCATAACCAGAGTAATCAGTTACAGGAGCACAAGTCCCACCATTTTGCATGTCTGAAATTAAATTTTCTTGGACGCCATCAACGATAATTAAATATTCCATATTCGCAGTTGGTTTAGGGCTAAAAGTGAATTTCCAAATACCATTTCCTTGATCTTTAGCAGCCGGTCCATTCGCTGGGTCCCAATTCCACCAAGGACCTGTTAAACGTACAGAAGATGCGTTTGATTTACATACTTCAACACTGATATTCAATTCATCAGATGCACAAGCACTGCATTTACCATAAGTGTTCGAAACAGTCAAACCATCTGTTGTCAACCACTGACGGTTGGCATAAGTTGCTTTATCGGTAACTGGTGCACAGGTACCTCCATTTTGCATTTCAGAGATTAAATTTTCTTGTACGCCATCAACGACAATTAAATATTCCATATTCGCAGTTGGTTTAGGGCTAAAAGTGAATTTCCAAATACCATTTCCTTGATCTTTAGCAACCGGTCCATTCGCTGGGTCCCAATTCCACCAAGGACCTGTTAAACGTACTGAAGATGCGTTTGATTTACATACTTCAACACTGATATTCAATTCATCGGATGCACAAGCACTGCATTTACCATAAGTGTTCGAAACAGTCAAACCATCTGTTGTCAACCACTGACGGTTGGCATAAGTTGCTTTATCGGTAACTGGTGCACAGGTACCTCCATTTTGCATTTCAGAGATTAAATTTTCTTGTACGCCATCAACGACAATTAAATATTCCATATTCGCAGTTGGTTTAGGGCTAAAAGTGAATTTCCAAATACCATTTCCTTGATCTTTAGCAACCGGTCCATTCGCTGGGTCCCAATTCCACCAAGGACCTGTTAAACGAACTGAAGATGCGTTTGATTTACATACTTCAACACTGATATTCAATTCATCGGATGCACAAGCACTGCATTTACGATAAGTATTCGACACTGTCAAACCATCTGTTGTCAACCACTGACGGTTGGCATAAGTTGCTTTATCAGTTACAGGAGCACAAGTCCCACCATTTTGCATGTCTGATATTAAATTTTCTTGTACGCCATCTACTACTAACAAATATTCCATTGTTGCTGTTGGTGCAGGTGAGAAGGTGAATGTCCAAGTTCCATTTTTGTTGTCTACAGCTTCAGGTCCAGCTGTAGGATTCCAACTCCACCAAGGGCCTGTTAACCTAACTGACGTTGCTGGTTTACATACTGTAGTTGTAATTGTTAGGGTTTGAGAAAATCCATTTCCTATCAACAATACAACTATTAATGCGGATTGTATAAAATTTTTCATGGTACAGTCATTTAAGATTTATTTAAAAATAATGAATAATTGTATAAAATACAATAAGTAAAAAAATCTTTTTTCAACTAAGAGTAAATCCCGTTTAACTATAATTTAAATTGATAATCAGATTGAACATTATGTCTCTGAAATAAATTAGTGTCGAAAGAATACAATTTAGCAGGTCTGTGTTTTACATTTAATTGCTTTTCAGGATGTTTAATTAAATGAATGTGTTTTAATTTTTTTCTGAAATTAGCTTTGTCGAATGTTGTTTCAAATACAAATTCATACAGTTGTTGAAGTTCATTTAGGGTGAATCTTTCAGGCAATAATTCAAAACATACAGGTTCGGTACGCATTTTTTTCTTTAATAATTCATAAGTTGAATGAACAATTAAATTATGGTCGAATGCTAATTCGGGTAATTCATCTATTGGTTGCCATTTTAATTCTTCTGCCCATGAAGAGGCGGTTGCTTTAAAATCAGTAATCCTTAATAAAGCCAAGTAGGAACTTGTAATAACTCGTCCTTGAGGATGTCGGTTAGGATTACCAAAAGTCTCTGCTTGATGAAGATCTACATTTGATATACTGGTTAATTCGACTAATATTCTGTTTGCAGCATTGGTTAAATCTTCATCAGGGTAAACAAGGTCACCAGGAATTGCCCATTTGTTTATGAACGGTTCCATGGCACGTTTTATTAAAAGAACATGAATTTTACCATTTTGAAAGCCAAAAATGACACAGTCCAATGAGAAGGAATAGGTGAAAAAATCTTTTAGCTCAATTTTATACATGTACTTAGTTTAATAATTCAATTAACTTATTAAGTGGTCCAATTTGGATGCGGAATAATCCTGGTTCAGTTACAAAATCCCCTAATTGATTTGCATATTTTAGGTCCTTATTCGATAATATGAAAAAAACCTTTTTGGTTTGTCCAGGGAGTAAGTTGATCTTATCAAACCCTTTCAATTGCTTAACTGCTGGTGTAAGTTGTGCTTCCAAGTCAGAAACATAAAGCTGTACAACTTCTTTTCCTGAACGATCTCCTGAATTGGTGATATCTACGGATATTCGAATCGTATCTGATTCTTTAAATTGCACTTTACTAACTTCTAAGTTAGAGTAGGCAAAAGAAGTATAACTTAAACCATGTCCAAATTCCCATTCAGGATCAAAACCATTCCATTGATTTGATTTTGATTTTTCTACACTTTTGGGGTGGTCGTAATGCTCAATAATACCACTGTACTTGGGGTAGGTATAAGGTAATTTACCACTTGGATTTTCTTCACCAAATAAGATTTTTACACAACCTTGAGCACCATAATCGCCGGGTAAATATAATTGTAATACAGCGTCAACACCTTCTACAATTGGATGCAGTGTTCTCGGTCGACCTTCAATCAATAGGAGGATTACTGGTTTTCCTGTATTAATTGCACAGCGAACGAGTTGCAGTTGAGCTTCTGGTAAATCTAAATCCCTTATATCACCTGGTTTTTCTGTTCCAGGCAATTCACCGAGACAAACCACAATGACATCATTTTTTACCGCTTGTTCTTTTAAAGCGATCGTATCTAATATTCTACACGACTCCCATCCTTCTTTGTATTCGTTAATTGCGCCTTTAACGTAAGACACGGATTTGTTGTTAAATTTAAATGCGTCTAAGAGCGTTAATGCATCTTTTGTGTTGTAAAGCGTGTCTATTCCCTGCCATGAGTGGGTCCAAGCACCATTTAAAGCATTCAACGAGTTTGCTGTTGGTCCTGTTAATAAAACTTTTGTATTTGGCGTTAATGGTAAAATACCATTTTTATTCTTAAGTAAAGTAATCGATTCTAAAACTGAATTTTCTGCTTCTTTTTTGAAGGTGGAAGTTCCAAATAAATCACCTTGTCCCTTAGTTTGATTCAAATTATCGAATATACCAGAATAATATTTTACGCGCAAAATACGACGTACAGCGTCCTCTAAACGAATGGAATCGATTAAGTTTTCTTTTAGTGCTTCTTTGAATAACGTAAAATAATCTTTGTAAAGAGGTGATGTGGGAACCATACTCATATCTACACCGGCCTGAAATGCTTGTATAATTCCTTCTTTATAAGTACCTGCAGTTTGATGCACAGAATTTAACAAACTAAAATCTTCCCAGTCAGAAACAACAAAACCTTTAAAGCCCCATTCTTGTTTAAGCACATTTGTCAATAATTGATGATTTGCATGACCAGGAATACCATTCACGCTACCACTATTTACCATTACAGTAAGTGCACCTGCTTCAATGGTAGCCTTGAAAGGAGGAAGAAATAGTTCTGACAAATATTTTTTCGGTATCCAAGCAGGTGTTCGATCTCTTCCTGATTGTGGCATACTGTAACCTACAAAATGTTTTAAACAAGCTACCACATGTGTGTTGTCTATTTTACTTTGATTTCCTTGATATCCTAAAATAAACTGTTTTCCTAGTTCAGCTGCCAAAAAGGGATCTTCGCCTAGGGTTTCAAAATACCGTGACCACAAAGGTTGTCTCCCTAAATCCAAAACAGGTGAAAAATTCCATCTAATTCCGCTTGCACGCATTTCACTAGCGGTAATTAATGCTATGTTTTTAAAGATCTCACGATTCCATGTTGCAGCTAAACCAATTTCATGCGGAAATAAGGTAGAACCTTGTGTGTAGTTCACTCCGTGAATCGCATCAATTCCATAAAGTATTGGAATTTTAATGATTTTCTGATGATAATACTTATTGATTGCTTGATGAATCGATTTCCATTCACCTATACTTAAGGTATGTGAACTAACGTTGAGTATGGAGCCAACACGATATTTCGTTAAGGCTTCGTTTAATTTAGATTCATCTATTTGAATAGGATCAAGCACACTTCCATTGGTATCTGTTTTTAAAACTGCGTCTAATGTGATTTGACACGTCTGTCCAATTTTTTCTTCCAAAGACATTTTCGCCAATAAAAAAGTGATTTTATCTTCAACGACTTGCTCATATTCAATAGATTTCGATTGAGAATAACCGACTGAAAAATAAAGCATGCAGCAAACAACAAAAATAGATCTACGCACAAGTTTGAATTTAAGATTACTATTTTGAAATTTACTAAATATTGTCTTTGGTACAATAAGAGTTTTTGTAAATTTTTTAATAAATTCAATCATGATTAATAATATTATTGAATTTTTATTATCAAATGAATTAATGATAATGATTTAACAGTCAATTAAAGGTGACTACAGTCTTTATTTAGAGTGATCCTTAACCGTAATTCTTTGAATAAAAGATACATACTTTTAAAGACTATTGAATTTCTTTATAATCCTAAATTAAAGTGTTTTTTCTAGAATCCTAATCTTTAAAATTAACTTAAATTTAAATAGGAGTACAACTACTTATTGGTTATTTTTGGTCAAATTTCAAGAATGAAGAATAACTATTTGCAGTGTTTTTTTTGTTGCATTTTTTTAATT
>Ga0247722_10001006_pt1 | contig 16068 bp, 13 predicted proteins | sample MSEWelMarce3H_FC_FD_189094 | JGI IMG/M metagenome (GOLD analysis project Ga0247722, IMG submission 189094) | Subsurface sediment microbial communities from gas well in West Virginia, United States - MSEEL Well Study Marcellus 3H_FC | ecosystem: Environmental > Terrestrial > Deep subsurface >... | reverse complement strand
ATTCCATTCATTACAATGAACAATATGATGTATGAAAATCGATACATTGACGGGTGGCAACCTTATATTTTTACAACGCATAAATTAAAAAAATCAATTACGACCTCAAATTCAAATATAATTAAAAAAAAACAATTGTTTATCAACTTAATTGGTATAGATAAAATTAAAGATTCAATTGTTTTAAAAAATAATAAAGAAAATAAAGATAAAGTTATAAACGGCATATTAGATATATATTCATTTTTTTATCAAAATGGAAAATATGAAACGGCAATGTGTATGTATTTAAATGATCAAAACGTCATTTTTCACATCAAATATAATTTTGTTTACATGATTTCATATGTGGTTTGTATATTTTTATATTTATATATATTTATTTTTCAGGTTCCTTCATCTAAATTCATGAACGCGTCTCTTGTTACATCATTTTTAGAATTTGTTAAAAGTGCGTTTCATCGTCTTGTTGAATACTGTTGTATATAGGATATAGGCATGCATGAACGACGTGCTATAATAAACGATAAACTATATATAAATCATTATAAACAAAAATCATATAGAAATATATAAATTATAAACTATAACTTATATATTCATTCATTCATTTATTAAATTTTAATTCATATGAACTTGGTATTTAAACCAACCGAAGATGACGACGACGATTACCGTTGTAATGACGACAGACCCATTATTCATTCTGAATATATACACTTTAGCGAACCGGTTCAAAATGCGGTCATGAATGACAGTTATTTCATTCGAATCGTTTATTCGAATGATGACGTGTCTTTAGCCGGTTTAATGATTCCAATGTATTTTAGTGCAATTACTGTCTTAAAATCATTTAATAAAAGTGTAATCATGTATGATTTACATTCGCACAGAGACATGATTTCAAAAATATGTCAATTGGAGTTTTCAATTCTCGAACGATATAATCGATTTTTGAAAATGTATCAAAAACATGAGAAATGTCCGGTTTATAACTTAACAACTCAACTAAGATCCTGTAATGTAAAATTGTTTGATGATATTGATAAAAATTTGGACGAGTGTAACGTTGTTCTGAAAGTATCTGGAATATGGGAAAATGATAAAGAAATTGGAATTACATTTAAATTTATTTTATTGTGCTGACATGTTTGGTTTGATTTGATTTTTTTAACAAATATAGAATTTAGTAAGGATGACTTGAATAATTCCAAGCGCGCAAAAATTTAATAATGTTAATACTGTATTTGAATACATGATTGCAATGCCGACTATTTTATCTCGCTCTGACATTACGCATTGTGTTCCGTTCAAACACTTCATATTTAAAAATAAATAATAAAATGTAATTGCGATTTGCATCAGCGTGAGAGCAGTGGATATTCCTGTAAATGTGTCATATTCGCTCGACGTTATATTTTGCGCGCTGTTGGTAACGGTTTGGTATATTAGCGTTCCGACGACGACGCATATCAGCAAGAGTTGTATTAAACTTGGCAACACTGCGCCGCTAAAAAATGAACTGCCTGAACCCGTGCTATAATAAAATTTTAGCACCATTAGCATTGCGCCAAATAGTGACAGGCCCACGAGTCCTAACCCGACGACTGAAGCAATGTCTGTATTTAATCCATATTTAATTAATATTCCTACAGCTGATATGGCCGCGCATACTTTCAACGTGTATGATATATTCGATCCGATCGATGTTGCCTTATCCATTTAAATTGACTATTGTAACGAAATATTTTTTATTAACTTTAATCTTATCTTATATATTGTAAATAAATTATAAATTAAAAATGCTAAATTTTAATTTTAGAATTAACTTAACTAATAATGAAAAAAAAATGAAATTAAAATCTAATATAATTTCATTAGGTTTAGGTTGTTACAATTAATTGTATATTATGTCATCTTATAGCAATCTTTATAAATACGTCGAATGTTGCGACGGTTGTGGTTCTGGTTCACAGGGTTCGATGGGTGAAACAGGGCCAACAGGGCCTCAAGGCGTACAAGGAGATACGGGACCTACTGGGCCTACCGGGCCGACCGGGCATACGGGTCCTACGGGCGCAACGGGTCCTACGGGTCCTACGGGTCCTACGGGTCCTACGGGTGCAACGGGTGCAACGGGTGCAACGGGTCCTACGGGTGCAACGGGCGCAACAGGTAATACGGGAGCAACAGGAGTAACGGGTGCAACCGGGCCAACCGGGCCGACTGGTCACACGGGACCTACCGGTCCTACGGGTCCGACAGGAGTAACGGGTGCAACTGGTCCTACGGGAGCAACGGGAGCAACGGGACCAACAGGTGCAACGGGGCTAACAGGTCCCACGGGTCCCACGGGCGCAACAGGAGCAACGGGACCAACGGGACCAACGGGACCAACGGGTCACACCGGACCGACGGGCGCAACAGGCGCAACGGGACCAACGGGGCCAACTGGTTTTACGGGGCCAACGGGTACTGGGTTTACCACAATTACTGATTTATCAACTGGAACTACTGGATATCCCGCTCTCACAAAAAATACTAGCAATAGTGCATACGCTATGACAAATGTGACAATCACTGGAAACGGCGTTACAACAATTGCATCCCCGTCTGCGATTACGGTTCCTGGAGCTATACTTAGTGTATCGTCCGGACGTAGTTTTTTTTCAGCAAATAGCGAAGCATATACTATTGGGGCAAAATTTAGTTCAACCGGTGGTGCAGTTTATTTTGGGGCAACAAACGCAACGGCCACTCCCAATGCGCAAATATCAGCTGCGGGCGGTGGTGCTCTTATGACTTTACAAAACAGTGGAGAAGTGATTATTCATAATTTGGCAGGAACTGGAGATAGAATAGTGCAGGCAAGTTCTACTGGATTATTAAGCGCAACGAATACAGTTGTAAGAATGATATCTACTACTTTTACGACAATCACTACTTTATATACAACGCCAACACTACATCAATCAATGTTGTCAACAACAGTTCCTATAGTTGCTGCAAATATTTATAGAATAAGTGCGAGTACAAATGTACAAGCCGAAGGATCATCTACTTTAACTAATTCATGCATGTCAATAAGTACTACAATAAACCCCCCTTCAAGTGCGACGTCTCCGTTTGCATTAACATATAGGTCATCATTTACACCAGTCACTCCAAATACAATGTATGCGCAAAATGGATTTATTATTTTAACAGGAACACAATTAGGTGGAACAGGGACACGAACCATATATTTAAATCTGTTATTTAATTCTTTATGTGGATTTAATTTTACTCCAGATAGTAGTGCAGCATATCCATTGTCATTTACAGTTGAATTGGTTGGATAATACACAATTTTATAAAACTTTTAATTATTAATAAATCAAAGCAATTATATTATTTATATCCACACAAGTATCATTTATCATTTAAAAAACAAATTGTTGAATCGATATAGAAAAATAATATATATATAATGTAGATTTGCCTCCAACTTATTATCATTTATTTAATTTATTTCATTATAAAAAATGTCAGAACCATCACCCGCTGAGCCAATAGTTCCTCTTTCGCCAATAAAAAAAGTAAGAAAAGTCATAATAAAAAAAACAAAACTTGAATTAAATGCAAATATAAAAATAGAAGATCCTTATCACAAAAAAGAAACAAATATAATAAATAAAAAAACTTCAAAATTAGAAAAACTGAAACCAAGTCCGAATGAAATTTCATTTCACAATTATAACATTTTAAACGAGGAAAATAAAACCAACGCTGCAGATTACAAGGTCGCAGAACTAAAAGAAATGTGCGCCATTATTCAGAGAGATTTCGATTATAAAAAAGTAAAGTTAACCGGAACAAAGGGCGAATTAAGGCAAAGTGTATATAATTTTTATCATCACACGTTCCATTGCATAAAGATCCAATTAAAATTCAACAGTTTTTTGCGTCGAAAATTGGATAAGCTGAGAGGACCTGCTCTCAGCAATAGAGAGATTTGCATTAATGAAACCGATTTTTATTCGCTTGATCCGATACGCGAAATTCCCAATCATCAATTTTTCAGTTACGAAGAATTCGCCAAAGAAGAAGGGAATAAAAAATCGTGTTATTATGGGTTCGACATTGCATCCATTTATAATTTAATACTGAGTGATAATGGGGTAGACAATGAATACGGGTTGAACCGCCGACTCATATGGAACGAGTCGAATAATCCATATAACAGAAACAAAATTCCGCATAATGTGATTCGCGACATTTTAAAAATAATAAAACTTGATCGGATTTTGAACAGAAAACACGTTTTAAAAAAAAATAATAAGAAAATGGGTCGGAACCAAATGAATAATAATAATAATAATATCAATAATAATATTAATAATAATATCAATAATAATAATATCCATAATTATGAATATGATGATGACAATTATTTTGAAGAAGATGATAATGTAATGAATAATAATAATAATAATTATAATCATAATAGAAGCGGCGGAGGCGCAGTCATGAATATAGCACTGCCCCAAGACGTGCTGACACCTCATCAAAGGTTTCGACAACACGTGTTGCGACTATTTCAAACAATTAACGCACTAGGTCATTACTCTGATCCGGAGTGGTTCATCGCGCTAACATATGATCAGCACATTACTTTTTTGAGAGAACTCATTGATATTTGGAACTACAGGGCGGAACTTTCTCCGCAGGCGCGAAGAACCATTTATCCGCCCTACGGTGACCCGTTTCCTCATTATGTTTTGGGTTGGGTCACGCACCAATTTTACATTTACTTGTCGCCCGAAAACATTATCAACATTAATTTAACCGTTATTGAACGATTTATCACTTCGGCACTTGCAGAAGCGGATCGGTGCCTGGGATCGAATTTTATTTTGTGCGCGCTAACGCTTGTAAGCATTCCGGCTCGCGAAGCGTTGCCGTGGTTGTATCAATCTGTAATGCACGCATAAACATTCGGATTCATATTCAAATTTTTGCTGAACTTATACGGATGATACTACTTTTTCAAATTCGATTTTTTTGAATAAGGTCTTGTCTATCTTATTTCTCATCTCGGTCTGTTCGCTGATTTTCGCTTGTGTGACTATAAGTTTTGATAGTTTGTCTGGGTTTAATTGCTCACAAAGACCAATGACAAACCCAATCGCAAGAGTTGTAGTATTATTTGAAATTGTGATCTGAATATTGTTGGGTGATGTAGTCATCCAATCAACTATGAACTTTATGATGACCCCGCAATCCGGAGTAATCGTTTGGTGAGGTTGTATGATGATGTGGTTTGTCATGTCATATCGTATCTGTGTTTTTAGTATCATTAGTATATCGACGAAAGAAGTAGCGATTCCATTAAAAAATGGCGTATCGTGATTGCCAATATTTACATTATATTTTATAAAACCTGCATTTGAATTTCTCTCGTCATAAAACTTTATAAAACTGGTATTGAAATTGTAACTGTCGCACCGACCTTTGTATCGGTCAGTAACTCCTGGCATAATTACCGCATCCCGAAACCGAAACAACTGTTGAACCTGTTGTTCCAGAACGGCCAAACGTTGTTTTGTTTCGCGCAATTCATCTCTCAATTCATCGATTATGAGAGTATCTTCGACAAGCGGTGGCGCGCTAGGCGTGGGAACCGAAGGAGGTGCGCTAGGCGTGGGAACCGAAGGAGGTGCGCTAGGCGCAAGAACCGAAGGAGGTGCGCTAGGCGTGGGAACCGAAGGAGGTGGATAAGGGGGAGGATGAACGGTATGAGTCGTCGTAATACATTCGAATACGATTTTCCCATTTTCAACTTTCATTTTTCCATAGCATCCAGCTTCAATATTCGATAATAATTCGCGCGACATTATGTTGTTTCGTCTGTCTGTATATCTGTATTTATATAATGTTACTTCATAGTAAATCAATTTTATTTTTATTAAAAAATAGGATTTAGGATTTTTAATGAATAAAATATATTTCATATATTATATATTTTATTTTTTGTTTATTTTATTTAATCATTTCTTTTATTCTCTCCATCTCTCTTCAAACAAAAAAAATAACAAACAAAATAAAACGCAATGGATACAAACATGAATCCGGCAACCGCAGTATTTGATAAACAAATTCAAAAATGGGTCGAAATAGACAATAAGATTAAAAAAATAAATGCCGAGTTGAAAACGTCGAGAGAAATGAAAAATGATTTGGAAACATCCATTATGACAACTGTAAATAATAAAAAAATGTTGAACACGACTCTCTCGTTACCCGACGGAAGATTGCGTTTTGTGGAGACGAAAACGACGAATCCAATCTCTCTAACCTTTGTCGAACAATGTCTGAATACTCTCATACCCAATAAATCCCAGGTTCAACATATTTTGAAATATATAAAAGAAAAACGAGAGATTAAAATAAATTCAGAAATAAAAAGATATTATAATTCTTGAATAAAAATTCAATTATCAAATTCAATTATATTCGATATAATTCAATATAATTCAATTATATTCAATATAAAATATTAAATATATATAACTATAACTAATACATACAATAAACAATAAAAATAACCAATGTTATTTAATGCCGCGAAGGATTTGGTATACACTATAAAAGGAGGCACAATTTCAAGCGGTGGATACAGAATAAATAAAATCGTTAATAAAAAAAAGGGCAAACAAACGCAAGTAGGTGGTAAGGATTGCGATAAGGGTTGCGATAAGGATATTTTTCATGAAGATTCCGGTATTCCAATTGGACTATTATTATTGCAACGTCTTCATTATGATGATGATGAAGGTGATCGAAAACAAAAACATAATGAAGTTGACGTTGCCCCAAACCGAAAACTCGTATATGCCAGCATTGTCGCCGAAAGTGATGATGATAACGGTCATGATGGTGATAACGGTGACAAAATAAATAATATTGAGCTTGTAATTATGCCATCCGCGGCGCCGTCCGGATGTGAAAATCCGATTGAAATTTCTTCAAATGAAATTGATGATGAATTATACGATTCTCTCGTAAAAAGTGTATCGGAGCCAATACACAATTCATTCACGGCGAGTGAGTTGACACCGCTTCGAAAAGCAAATGCAACCAAAAAACAAAATCAAAAGTTTGGAAAACATAACGACATTGAAAAGATTTATCAAAAAAGAAAGACGAGAAGCAAACGGCATCATTAAAGGATTGACCAATTGGATCGACTAAACGGCGACAGCATAATTTCCGGGATTCGTTTTTTCCAGTAGTCCACGCGTTTTTGGTGTTCAATGTCGCTCATGCTTTGGGGGAAAACGGGCGCGTGCTGCATTTTTTCCGTTTCGGCGGCAGTAATCAGCGGTTTGTATCCGTAACAATTGACGCCGAATTGAATGTTTTTATTATCAATGAATCCTCCATTTATACCCGGTCGACCGCAATCGTTTTCGTGTCCCTTGATTTTTTGCAGTTTGTCCCACGTCGCCTTCTGCGTGGGAAAAAGTGCCATTTGTTTATCAGACCAGCCGTAGTTGCACCATTCGCCGCCTTCTTTGTGTGCGTTTTCAACTTGGTCATAATTCGCAAGTTGAGCGCCGTATGCCGCACACACTGCTTTTGCGTCGTCGTACGCGTACGTGTTATCGGGAATATTAAATACTTCCTTTTTGATTTTCATCTCTTGAACGGGTTCGTCTTCTGGAACATCCATTGTAATTTCAAGTTTTGGTTTTTCTGTGAAAAAATTAATAAATCGAGTTGTTAAATTTACATTGAAGAAATATTGAAACCCGTTTAATACAATAAGCATTATAAAAATAGACCACAACATTACTTCAAAAAATTTGAGTCCAATACTCGTCGCTGCGCCGGATCCCGATTCCGACCCTGATTCGCCGGCCCCCTTTGAACCTCCGCCTAAAGTTGCGAAAAGTATTCCATAAATGGCGATAATAACCACAAGGGTTATAAGTAGGTATACTTTTGTATCAGCATTAAGTTGACTGTCTTGTTTTCCATTTGATGTTACAATTTCTTTTAAATAAACGGTAGGATCCACATTCATACCGCTAATAGAATTATACGTTAAATCCATGTTGTTTTAATTATATTAATTTGCGTTGTGTTGAATATATACTATGCGAATACAATAATTACAAATAATAATAAATGAAATGAATTAATTAATTATAATAATATAATATTATTTTTTATATTATTATTTTTCTCTCAATCTCTCTACTTTCTTACATGGCTTTATTTGCACAATCTTTTTCTATAAAATAGACAATATGGCGTATTTCCGACAATTTCAGTTTTGGGAATGGACACTTCCTTAACATTTGTGTCATTGAAATTATACCATTTCGAACTCGCCGTTTTTACGGTGGAAGTGTAGTGTCCGAAATTCTCGTCTCCGTGGTGGTTGCAAATTCCGTACAAGTCATACACGTAACTTTCTTTATTGTATCCCTCTACATACTTTGAAAAATCGACATTTTCAACCGGAATTCTTATCGCCGTCTGATTTTTTACATATGAAAATGTCTCCGGACTGTATTCGAAACGTTTAATGTCTAAAATCATGACATCCGGCAAACTCCAATACACTAAACGTTTATACACATTTTGCTTTTTTCCTAAATTTTCATTGAACCACGCATTCTCTCCGTGTAAAAATTCTCTTTCGCAATTCAAATCAAAACAATCCATAAGCGCAACACAATCCGACCCACCCCCTCTTGATCCCGATTCGCGACTGGGAATGGGTAAACTAATTATCATAAAAGGTTCAGGGCGAATACTCAAATAGTCATACTGGTCTTGTGGATTTTCCGGCAACAACGTCGATACCTGAATGCCGTAAAACATTTTAAATATTTCAGAGTAATTTGCCGTGTATGTTTTTTTTATCATCTCAAAACACATCTTCGCCAGTTTATCCCTCTTGTTTTTCGAACGACCGTCAATCGTCATTGAAACTTTCCGTTTGAGAGCACTATGAAAAATATCAAAAAGAAATATTAAAAACTCAGGCATGTCATTTTGCGACATGGAAGAAAACATGCTGTTTTTTTTTTGCTTTGATATGTTACGAATATCGTGTATAAATCCGCCTGGAGAAATCGTGCAGTTCTCGCTCCACATGAGTTGTCGTAGTTCGTCCCACGAAAGCAACAATTTTGAATCAGGTGAGTCGTTAAGTTTTGTTTTAAACTCTTTGCCATCCAGCAAGTCGTTTAGCTCGTATGTGTGAGAGATGATTTGAAGCAGTGCGTTGATAAAACACGTATTTCCCAAATTCGAAAGTCCCGTTAGTCCTTTATTTTTATATTTTTCAACCTTTTTGTCATACGTGTCAAGATCATCAAGAGGTGTCGGTTTTTGTCCTTGACCTTGTCCTTGGCGAGTCATCGTTGTTATTTTGTTTGTTTATTTTATCTTACTGATATATTTTTTAATAAATATAGTATATCCCTGTCTAATCTTTAATACATTTCATAATATTATATCGTATCGCTTGAATACTTATATTTATATAAATAATGTATAAAAATTGTATTAAACAATAAATTAAATATATTTATAACTATAGAATAAAATATATTTAATTTATATTAACTCCAACTCAAATCATTACAAATGAACAATCATACAATTTTAAGTTCATCTGAAGAATCGTATTTAACTTTAGTGCAGTCATACATGAATATATCAAGAGACATTTTAAATGGGTATATGACATTTGAAAATGGACTATCCCGCCAAATATTTAGAACAACTGCCGCTGCCGCCGCTCATGCCGCCGCTCATGCCGCTACACAATCCGCGCAATCCAACCTTGAAACGCCGGTGCTGAATTTTATTCAAAGAGAAGCAGCGCGGGTGCCGCCGGATACGCCAATTCGACCCACACTTCAATTTCGTTCAAATGTGTCTCCTCCACCATCGTCACCATTTCAAATGCCGACCCCCGTGCGTTTAACCAGTCGTTTAGAAGAAGAAGAACCGCCTCCTCGTTTTACGTTACCAAGAAGAATTGGCTCATTATCACAATTGCGACAACCACAAACACATGATGAAAATTCGTCGCCGAATCAAAACGTTACTGCACCCACACCGCCATTTGCTTCATCATTTGTCAGATATAGATTGCCAGTGCCGCTTGGTCCGCCAAGAAGAGTGCCCGCTGCACCTTTACCCGCACCTTTGCCCGCACCTTTGCCCGCACCTTTGCCAGTGCCCGTGACCGATGATGTGAGAACTCCCGTATTGCCGGTTTCTTCACCGCCGCAATCGCCTCCTATTTACACTGGTCGCACATGGCAAGAACTAAGGCGACAACAGCGAGAACGGCAAGAACGGCAAGAACGGCAACAAGAACAAGAACGGCAACAAGAACAAGAACGGCAACAAGAACAAGAACGGCAACAAGAACAAGAACGGCAACAAGAACGAGAACGGCAACAAGAACGAGAACGGCAACAAGAACGAGAACGGCAACGAGAACAACGGCAACAACAGCAACAGCGTGAACAAGAGCAATTAAATTCATTGTCTCCCATTTTACCAGTTGAACCAACACCCCTGCCTCAGCTAACAACCGCAACCAGAATGATGTTGAATTTGTTAGATACGCCTCGTTTTAATGATTCGCTTGTTTATTATACTCAAGTTATTAACAGGGAATTCGGCCAACAAGGCCAAAGACGGCGCTTTCTTAACTATGACATTATTCAGGAACAAACTAAAATTATCCCATACTGCACAATAAACAACCCGTTGAACGACATTTGTCCTATTTCTCAAATTCCGTTCAATTTAGTTGACTCGGTCATGCAGATTAATATTTGCAAACACAACTTCAATCCGTATAGTTTGATTCGATGGTTTGACACCAACTCGACATGTCCCATGTGTCGACAAGAAATTAATGAGAATACTGATGCCGAGGGCGATAACGATGATAATAGCAATAACGACAACCGCGACAATACAATTCGCATGTATAATGAAAATAATTTATATCATGATGATTCTGACTTTAGTTCAGTTGGCTGACCGAAATATTTCATATTTTTATTAATTTATACATGACAGATATTAACTATTAAATAAAAAAATTTAATAATTATATAATATACATCTATTATATAGCTTACAGTAACATATTTAAAAAAATTGATGAATTGTGAAAATAATGATGATGACACTACCAACACCGACATGATGAACGATTGGCGTTTAAAATCATTATATATAGATACTGAACATTTTTGTGCGCCAAAAACAGAAGAAATAATGACGAGTGATAGGTTACTTTCCCACCAATATATGCCACAAAAACACCCGTCCTCTTTGCCGGTTATATTAAAAGATACTACCCGACCTTACACATACTACACCATGAAATCATACGGACACGCGCAAGATAAAAATTATTATGTAAATTTCGATGATCATGTAACACAAGGTAGTCATAGTAATACTAGTAGTAATAATGATAGCAACATGTTTGAAACCGAACCCGCACCAAAGGTAACATTTGAAAACTCGGGGTGCGTAAAAACATATCTATGTAGTTTACTTGGATGCTTTGCTTGTTGTTTATTACAGTTTAAGCCGATATAATAAAATAATAAATTCATTCATTTATCTGTTCATGTATTATATATATTATATATTTTTTTGTATTTAAAAATATAATTTTATTTAATATAAATGGAAAAAATTACAACATACATAAATTATAAATTTAATTTTATAAAAATTTATTTTTATATGAATGTAGTTCCAATCATGTTATTATTCGACTTTACAATAAAAACTGAAATAGAATTTCTACATAAATATAACCATTATTTTTTTTCAATTCATAAAAGTTCATTATATAGAATGACGCCGACTACAGTTTCACATAAAAAAAATATTATTTATTTTGCAAATCATAGGACGTTTGCCGATTTTAACATTGACTCTGTAGTTGTATATAATACTGGAACTTTTATGTCACGATATTTAATAGCTTTATTTATTCCTGGAGGAAACGTGTTACAATTTATTTCAAATCATCTTGAATACTTTAATAGACAGCAAGGAAAAACGGATATCGCTAATTTTGAAAACATATTGAAACGAATTCAAGAAACAGATCGCAATATTATCATTTATCCGGAAGGAACGCGGCGTCATGGATGCGACTATGCTTGTGATTTAAAAAAAGGCAGTATTTATTATTCATATAAAAATGATTCGCCCATACAATTTGTCATCACATATGGCAAAGATAATATTTGTAATGAAAAGAAAATGATTGCGATGCCAAATTTAAATTCATTTGTGCATTACAGTAAAGTGTATGACCAAGATTATGAAAAATATAAATCCATGGAAGAATGGTATCAATATATAAACTCCGAGTGGAAAATATATTTTAATACGATTTATACAAAGGAACATAAAGTAGAACATGCATTTGAAAAAATTGATCCAAGTATTGTTTATGATGACAATGGTAAACGTCGCCCAATTAATAAAAATAAATTATATATAGCACGAGTTGCCGTAGTATCTATTTCTATTTTTTGTGTTTCCAAGTTGGCAAACTTTATTAGCACTTCTCTCTCTACCTCTACGCTCTTTTGAAAAACTCCTTGATGCTTTTATTCTTGTTAGCAGCATTTGTTGCCTGAATCAGAAACTCGTCAAACAATAATTCCTTGACTTCTTTTTCTCGGAGTTTTGTTATTTTTGTTTGCAGCGCTTCCGCATTGTCGCTTCCAAGTCGATTTGCTTCCCACTCGATTCTGTCATTCAGCGATTCCTTGCGGCGTTTAAATCCGGGTATGTTTTCTAAAACAAGCGCAAACAGCTGCTGAACCGGTTTCATGATTTGGTTTGTAATATAAAACGCGTAATCGGGTTTTATTCCGTGTTGTTTCATATACACGGGATGCTCAACTCGGTCTCCTTGCAGCACTTTTTTATCCGGATTGTGTATATACACATACGGCACTCGATCTCCGACGCTCGGTTTGTTTCCGGGGTCGCGCTGACCCATTCGGTCTGCCAGAACTTTCTGCGCAATTTGCTGCGGGTTCTTATAATTCGAATTCAGCGACTTGGTGATGATGAGTTTTTCAAGCGGAATTTTCTCATCAATTAAATCCTGCAAATAATTTTTCAAGAATGAAATGGCACGCTCCGTATTTTGCTCCTTCATTAAAATATCAATGATTCCGCCATAAACATCCTTTACAATCGGCGCATTATCTCGGCGTTTTAAAACAATGCCCATACTCTTTCTCGTTCCCTTGTTGGCATTGGTCTCATAATAAATGCCTACGTATCCCTTTTTCCGAAGCAAACAAAACGGCATGATGGATTTTTCATACACGAGCGAGTGCGGCGCTTTCAAAAACGAGGATGCGAGTTCGCCCACTTGTTGCGCCAGCTCAATCGTGATTTCCAGCGCCCTTTTACCGCGTATCGGTGTTCCGTCCTTTTCGGCCAAGTTGAATGTGAAGAATACCGAGTCTGTGTCGCCGTATACGTATTCGGCGCGCGTTTTAATTACACCGTGACATTCCGTTTCGCACTCTGCATTTCCATACGTTTCCTCCACCACGCGCTTGGCATAAAGCAGCAACTTTCTCCCGGTGGCCGTCGTCGACGCCGCAACATCAATCTCGTAAAATGAACTCGTTTTCGCACCGCATTGTCCATATAGCGAATTTGCCGTCACTTTATAACCGAGCTGTCGCTTGTCCAACACATTCTTCATGAAATCATCCGTTTGTTTGGCAGCCAGCTTGCGCGTGGCGCTTCTTGCAGCCAGTAGCTCCTCTAAAATGGAGGGCATGATGCCCTTTTCGCCCGTATCGCCATTTTCGCCGTTTAACAACGGTTGCGCGAACCGGCACACCTTCTTTCCACTGACCGTCTTGATCGCCTTGCCTCGCTCATTTTTTTTCCACACATATGTGTCGTATTCCACATCCACATAATCGTATCCCGCCAAATTGTCATACACGTAGTCGCCATTTTCATTCCTTTCGCCCGTCGACTTCACCATGACTCCATTCAAATCGTATTCTTTCGTCCACACTTTGCTGTCGTGTGACAAATTCTCGCTAATCATTGAGGAGGGATAAAGCGACGAATAATCAACACACGCCACCGGGTTGTCTAAATACAGGTTGCATTTCGGAGGCAGCACGATTGCGCCGTCATAACTTTCATTGCCGAGTTTTCGTTCCAACACCGGAATGAGCGTGTTTTTTTCTCGGCATTTTTTAGCAATGAAACTCGTTAATTTAATGCCTTGGCCGCGAAACACGAGAAAGCTCATGGGAACGCTGCAAATGTTTGCCATTTCCACAAATCCGGTGAGGACGTCGATTTTGCGCATCAAGTGGTGAACCAGGTTGCAATCTTGAATACAATATTTCGCAATGATTGCGCGCTCCACCGGACCTTCGTGCGTCATTCGGAAAATGTCTTGGGGCGAAACGTCGTCTTTGGCAAGACCCCAGCGCACTTTTTTCTCCATATTGGGCATCTCTTTCCCCGCGATTTCAAACGTTTTTGTTTCAACGTCAAGACGAATAATCTTGAATTTTTCACCGCCCTTGTATAATTCTGTCGAGTTGCTCGTTTCCTCAAAATTAATGTAGCTTCCAACATCCAGTCCCATCACGTTTCCCGTTTGAACGATGGTTACATTGTCACCCGAGTCGTTCACGCCGTGCTGAACGCCCTTTACGCCGTCGCCTATAAAGTAACCGGACACGTAGTCCAGCTTGTATGACGTCATACTGTAATCCCGGCGCAAATAGTTGTACATGTCAATTTGCAACCTTCCGGCAATTTTAATGTAGTGCAAATTGTGCTCTCCGCTCGCAATCACAATGGTGCTTTCCTCAATTGCCAGCTTGTTTGTTTTTTTGTCGTATTGACCGCACATTTGATCCTTGTTTCGCGACAGTTTCAAAAATTCTTCTCCGCATTCGTTTTCTAACGCGCGATGAAACATGAAATTATAATCAAACCCGAAAATGTTGTATCCAATAATAATATCGGGATCCTCGCGCTGAATGACCTTTGTCCATTCCAGTAACATGTCATATTCGGATTCGCAAACTTGTATTTCCGCATTCGGCACAGCGTCGCACGTGTCAATGGTTAAACAGTGATTCAAGTAAGGGCGCTCGTCGCCCACTTTTAAAAACGTCGACCCGATAAACGTAACCTTGTCACCCTCCACTTCCGGATACACGCTCGAAAGCGCGGTATTTAAATGCGTTATTTTCATTTCTCGAGTCATCGTCGTGGACTGTAATAATTTCAACACTGTAATTTCACGGTCGACCAACTTTGGCAACTGCTCTTGATTATGAGAATAATTTGATTTTATGGCGACTTCTTCGACAATATTCATTGTGACTGCATTTTCGTGGTCGCCATTGTCGCCGTAATTACCAGCATCGTCGTCGTCGTCGTCGCCATTATCGTCGTCATTGTTGTTGTTGTTGTTATTACCAAAACACTCGGCATTCTTCTTTCCAATTTTTTCAAACATGGCTTCAATCGTATTTGCATTTGCATACTTGTCGGCACATTCATCATTTAAATTCTTTATTTTTTCTGTAATGAATTTCTCCATCATTATTTTCATTTGTTTTTCGAACATTCTTCTTTTTATAAACACTTTTTGAATATTTCCATCAATGTATTCATTTTCGCATTGTGTGCCAAAAAACGCTGCACGAATCATTTTTTCAATCAACTCATTTGTAATGACGCCGTCATCCTTTTGAATGCTCGTGCAGACATCAACCATGTTGGTCGCAAGCTTCTTGTATGTTTTAACCGCAAGCGGAAAATCGCCATGACTGCTGCTCGCTTCAATATCAAAACTGCAAACCTTGTAAGGCACCGGAACCTCTTTTGTGGGTTGGGGTTTAATGTCTTGCATTCCAATGATGTATTCATACGCACACGACGTCGTTTTTTGTGCTGCGTCGATTTCGACCGCGCTGCATTTTGAAAACTCAACCCACCCGG
>Ga0247722_10001005_pt1 | contig 16069 bp, 21 predicted proteins | sample MSEWelMarce3H_FC_FD_189094 | JGI IMG/M metagenome (GOLD analysis project Ga0247722, IMG submission 189094) | Subsurface sediment microbial communities from gas well in West Virginia, United States - MSEEL Well Study Marcellus 3H_FC | ecosystem: Environmental > Terrestrial > Deep subsurface >... | reverse complement strand
ATTCTATTTATTCGGGTTATTAGGCACCAACTTCTTCGAACGATACCGAGGTACGAGTTGCGATGAAGTTTAGGTAGATGAAGTTGATTGACTTAGCAGGTTTGATGTAGATATCTGCAACAAACTCATTACGGTCAATTACTTCGCCAGTGTTATTTGATTCGTCGCAAACGACACGGAAGTCATAGATACCACGGCGACCACGAACATCGCGGAGGAATGGTTCAACTAGTGACTTGAACTGCGAACGAGTGAAGACATCGTTGAATTCGAACAACTGGAACTTAGCAGCAGTCGCGATTGCCTTCTCAAGAACGATGAACAGACGACGAACGTTAATACGATCGAATGCCGATGGTTTCGCAAGAAGTGTCTTATCACCATAAAGAACAACACCCTGTCCTGGGAATGATACAACTGGGTTGATGCCATTCTTGTAAAGAGTATCACGATCTGTTTGGTTTGGTGAGAAAAGAAGTTTCACGCAGTTCTTGATTCCGCCACGGTTGAAACCAGCAGGTGACCACCATGGATCGTTAGTATTGTCAGTACGAGCACAGAGACCTGCAGTATCAGCATTCAGAGGAATGTTTACATACACGTCATTATACTTGTCGTATTGAACTTTCCAACCTGAATCCATAACAGCGTATGAAGTCGAACGATCGAGAGTTGTATTTCTGTATGTTACGATGTCATCTGCTTCGTCACCAGCATTGTTTTGAACTGCTGCAAGAGGTGGTGAAAGGAAAGCAACACAGTCAAGACGAGCAAGAGCAACGTTGTCGATCACGTGCTGAGCAACAGCAACAGCATGTCCACCAGTCAGAAGAAGCGAAACGTCAACAAGTTCCTTGTTAGCGAACAGATCATAACCTATGTTGAGATCACCAGATGCAGGAGCAGCATCAACACCACCTGTTAGGAAGTCGCCGATTGCAGCGCTGAGAGATTCAAACGCTCCAGTTGCAGCACCAGTAGTGCCCCAATCTGTTCCGCCGCTTGGATGGTCCATCCAGTAAACATACTTAGATTGTGCATTGATCACATTCTTGTAGTAGTTTGTCGAACCGTCTGAGTTCTTAGCATCCGATGCTTTCGAAAGGAATGGGAACTTTTCTAGAATTGTGTTCTTGACACCAGTGAACTGACCATTTGCGTCAATAACCGCAAAGTGCAACTCATCGTTTGATGCGCCTTGTGATGTCGCCCAAGATGAAGTTCCTGGTTCACCATCGAATTGCGATGTTAGTTCGAGTCCGTTTACTGACCAATCATCCCAACCACCTGCATCACAGATTGTTACGATAAGACCGTTACCTAGTGTTCCTGGGTATTTAGCAGCGAATGGACCGACTGATGCTTCGCCTGAAGCGTAAGATGCATTATACACATCTTCGTTGTCAATCTTTAGTGCTGTTCCAGTCCAAACAGCATTTCTTGCTGCCGTGCCAACTGCACGAACTAGTTGCAGATTGTTGCCGTAACCAAGAAAGTTAGCAGCAGTGTGGAAGTGCACTGTTGTTGTGCTTGTTGGTTTACCAAACTCGCGGACGAGTTGGTTTTCTGACGAAATTGTTTGAATTTCGTTTACAGGTCCCCAGAGGAAGTAACCAACGTATCCACCAGCAGAAGTTGAAACTGCTGGTACGACGTTAGTTAGATCCTTTTCAGTAACTAGGACTCCTGGCGATAATTGAAATGCCATTTTCTTCTCCTTGTGTATAAAAACTGACAAAAGCCACTGTCTTTTTGCTTATAAGGTTATTTATAAAATGCTTACTTTACATCCAACCACGTTTAACGGTCTTAGTATCGACTGACCATAGGTCTCCACTATCAACAAAAAATTCTTCTTCAGTGCCATTTACTATCAAACCAAATGGTGTCAGTTCTTCTTCTATCTGTTTCATCTGACCATCATATAACTTCTTTCTGATATCAATATCTGTCAGATCTGTGAAATATGTGTTGCTGGTTACCCAAGCAAACAGTACTAAACTCATCACCAAGTCATCAAAATATCCTTCGTCTGCCATCCAAGTTCCCATCTTTTCAATAAAGGTGGAGAATTCTGAGATGGTATCCGCATCAAAAATCAGTAACTTCTTTTCTTCCATCAGGGATTTTAGTGTAAAACAACCTTGCCTTTTTACTTGCTTAGTCATTCGAACACCCATTTGGGTTGCTCTACCGAAACCTGGAGAAAGATATTGTTTATTCGTATCCTTCGACGTTGTTAAAATATTATCATATTCTAATTCTGAATGCAAAATATCAGCGACTTGCTGACCCATGTCATTAATTTCAATCATCACATATGCATTATTAAAATCTCTCGCCACCTTATTTACAATGTTAGGATAAAGCATTGGTGGTATTTTATTGTTGCGGTATTTAGCGACGAGTTTATATGGAACAGATGTCGCATCAAGCACAGTGAACGCAGAATAGTCGCCACCGATACCTCTTGCAGTATCAACACCCATAACATAAGTATGCTCTGGGATTGGATCTTCGAAGATATCTAGTCCATCTTTCATGTATATAGGGTCGATAGAACTCATCGCTCCAAGAGTATGTGCGTTGATCAGCGTGTTACTCGAACCAAGGAAATTACACAGAACTTCTTGGTTGAACTTGAGTTCCCCGAGCATCTTGAGTTGCTCTTCTGCCCATGCTTCATCACGTCCTGGGATTTCAGTGTATGGAATGAACATCGGTTCAAATCCGTTAACACCCTTTTCCGCTTCGTTCCAGAATTTCCAGAAGTGGTTATACCCCAGAGGTGTAGAAGTCAATAGAATTTTTGTAGTTTGCCCAGCAGAAATTGTAGGATAAACTGAAGCAAAGAACTGCTCAGCAACGGTGTTTGGAATAATCGCTGCTTCGTCGATATACAACCAGTTAACAGACTTACCACGAATACCAGAGGCAGTCGTAGCAGCAGTAAATACCTTGGATCCGTTTTCTAATTCAACGTCACCCTTGTTCCAAGTCTTAACCCCTTGTTGCATCCAGAGAGGCAAGTTCTCGAACATACCTTGGTAACGATTCATAACTTCGCGAGCAGCAGAAGTCTTATTCGCAAGAATAGCAACAGTTTTTGCATCCTGAAACAATGTATACCACAGAATACAAGCAGCAGATGTAATAGTCTTACCCTGCTGACGACCCTCCATGAGAATCGCTTTACGATTGTCTAGGATGTGGTGGACTTTGCGCTTCTGGCACTCATAGAGTTTGAACGGAATGAGACCTTCGTCAAGCGAAACAATCATGCAATAATTTTCAATGAAGTAAATTGGATCTTCCTCGCACAATGCGAGTTCTGTCAATTGCTCCGGAGTAAAATTATGTTTGTATCCGATCGGTTTTAAATTAATATTACCGTGATACGAGGATTCCTCAACTATCATGTTCTATTACTTTTGCTTTCTCTGCTTTCAACGCCTTGAGTAAATCCTGGGTGCTACCAGAAAAGATAATATTATTCTGTGTGTCGATTTGCTGAGTTTTCTTGTTATCATCCTGTAGAATTTTTTTCTTTTTTGCTTGTAGGTCCAATAGATCCTTGGCAGTATCACCAGTTGTCTTGATCAACTGCCCGACTACTTCATAAGCACGAGGACTGTCACTTGCGAGAGCGACATTTAACATGCCCTCTAATGCTTTTTGACTAGTCCCAATTAACTCATTGAGTTTATTTCTTGCATTGTTATAGTCATCTTCGATATCATTACCCGTGGATTCTATAACTACTGGAACTGAGGTTGTAGATGTGGTTGCTGGAAGCACTTCCACTTCAATTACTTCAATTGTTTCTTCTGGAATCTTTGTTGTCTCAGTTCCAAAAAGATCGTCGAGATCTTGATAATTACCCTTGTTCATAGAATTCATCGAATTGCTCCACATAATCCCAATCGTCAGTCACCGCAGCAGTATCTGGATTTGTTGTTACTTGATATTTTTGCTCATAATTAGGTTGTTCAATATCTGTATATGTATTCGCAATCGCAGTTCGGATAATTCCTTGCTGCTCGACTGGACCATATAGATTCAACCCAAGTGTAAAGTTTAGCGTCCAAACAATTGAACGTCTTTGCATGTAGTCACCAGCATAATCGTCTTCATAATTAATAGAATCAAGAATTATCTGAAGATCTCTCTTAATACCCATTGAAGGAATATCGGATACGGTAACACAGAAGTCAGGATTGAAGAACGGAATTATTTGTTCGATAATTTGTAAACCATCATCTTGATTCTTTGCCATTATATACAACGAAACATCCATATCATATGGCGTGCTTGTGAATTGAGTTCGCAGCACGTTAGCAGCGTCCCCCTGGCCTACTGCCACGTTCTTTGTCAACAAGTTAATTTTTCTCGCAGGATTATATTGTAACCCCGTAATCTCAAACCCCATTCGCGGTAGAATAACTGCCGCTGCTTGGGTTGTAGTTGATGGAACTTCTGCGATACGAGCAAGAAACTTATTTTTTGGTGAATATGCTAAAGGGACACGAACAGATTGCACGACTTCTTGATCAGAATTGTATCTCTTAACTGAGATCTGATTGAAGATTGTGCCGAAAGCAATAATTGCTTTTCTGATGTGTTGATGGTAGAAGTGTTGACGTAAAAACATTATGCTCTCTTTTGTACCTCACCGAATGGATTGAATGCCGTGAAGTCTAGAATGCCTTCCGCTTCCACCTCGAATTCATCATTGTCTGCTTGCTTATCAGTATCTGCCGTAGCATATACCTCTAGGATAATTGAATCGTCACTATTGTTTAGAACCAAATCTCCTGACTGCATTAACAGTTGGAATCTGTATGTGTCTTGACTTGATGTGTCCGTAATTGAATCAATTTCTGTAATTCCAGTATCGATTCTTTCCGAACTGAATTCGAACACATCACATTGCAGTTTGAACGTATATATCTTGCCGAGTTGATAGAATGGATTCAAGAAGTCGACATACTTGATTACGAAAAATGTTTTGGTTTTCGAGAAGTAAAGTAAGTCGCCTTCTGCTGGACGATCGGGTAATTGAACAGTTGCATTCTGAGCAATCCCCTCTTCCCAGCGTCTTTTGGCAACTACGAATGTTGCTGAAGATCTAAACTCGAATCCGAACTTAGTGAACAGTTCGCCTTCACCCTCAAATCCTTGAACATTCTCGAGATACATTTCGAGAGGATATGCTTGATCAAAATACTGGAGTGCATCCTCACCGAGGATACCATCTAGATTACCAGTTTGTCTAGGAAGATAGTAAACGTCATGTCCGTAGATCTTCAAACTTTCAATGACAAGATCTTCCACCAAACGTTGTTCGTTTGTGGTTCCAGATGTATTACCAGATTGAAAGTAGAAGTTCGTTGGCATGTCTTATCCAACCATGAAGTCTATTGGCAACTCTGACTTTAATTGCATTTCGTTTTCGATTGTTGCGATTTCTTCGACTGCTTCTTCGTAGATCTCTTTACCGTTTAGAATGACACCTCCTGGAAGTTGGATCCCACCAAACTTCTTCATGTTCTCTCCCCATTGACGTTTGATCAATGCAGTTGAATAACGTTTTAGGAACATATCATCATAGACTTGTGTATATGTTGATGGGTCTAGGATACGATAGCATTCAACGACAATAAAATCATCAGGATTTAATACTTCTTCCCAATTCATATCAATATACATCTTGTCCATTTTACGATTGTATTTGAATGACCGATCGCCAACCAGAAGCATATCAAGCATAGATAGATGCTGTTGAACTTGGGTGTAGTAAACCATGTCAGCAGAGAGCAGGTTATACATGTCATTGAGGCGGAACTGATAGATAAGATCGAACATGTTGTTGCGATTGTTCATACCAGAACTTGGACCATTGACAGGTAGAACACGGATAACACCAATTACCGAATCTGGAAGCGGAAGATAACCGTTTTGAATGTCTCCTGCAGTATAGAAATTAGTTGCTGCGAGTGCTCTACTGAATCCCGAGGTAGATCCAGTTACAGTTTCACCTGCTGTAAATGCGCCCTTTACGTTGGTTATTCTCGCAGTTGTTCCGGATAATGTATATAATATACATGTTGCGCCTGAGGTGTTACCAATTAACATTTCGTTGTTTTCGAACGAAGGAGAAGACAACCCTGAGAATTTCAGTTCTGCTGTTGTAACTTTGTGTGTCAGGTAGAGTCTTTCGACACCGTCGAAGTGATACTCTTGGAAATATTGTAATGCGTCGTCGATACGATCTTCTACTTGATCATCGTCCACATTAATTTCAATTACTGGAAATCCGAGTCTGCGGAGACAGTAATCTATTAAACCTTGTCTTGAAGAAATTGCCATATCTTGTCCTCTTTGGGACTATTTATAATGCACCCATGTCATACACTGTAGGGTCTACCCCTGCGAGATCACCCAGATCGATTGTTCCTGGAATCGTAAAGAAATCTGGGTTATATCCACCGACTTCGATAATACTACCATCAGTTTTCTTAGAATATAATGTTCCATCCGCCAGATTGACCGCAAGTTCTCCAACTGCAATATCACCTACTGCGGGAATTGCCCCTGAGGTTTCGCTTCGTTTGAGTTGAATAACTGTTGACATATTAATTCAATAAAGTCCCTGCGGCATTATAAACATTAATGCGGAAATATGCGCTTGAGTTGCCATCCAGTAGGTCGGCGTCTAGTCCTGAACCTGCACCATCGACTGTCTTAATTGCATCAAGCATATTAGTTGCGGTGAATGCACCACCTAGTGATACGGATGTACCAGCAAGAGTGATTGCACTATTTGTCAGAGAACCATTACCGATATTTGAAAGAGTGTTGTTGGCACCAGAAATAGTCTTGTTAGTAAGAGTATCAGTGGTAGCACGACCGACCAGTGTATCCGTACTTGTTGGTAGAGTTAGCGTGCCAGTGTTGACAATGCTGCCAATCACAGGACTGGTAAGTGTCTTGTTAGTTAATGTTTGAGTTGCGGTAGTACCAACAACTGGAATATAGTTAGTTCCGTCTACTGTATATTCCCAAACATCAGTGGTTTCATTCCATTGAAATACGACATTCGTAGAAGATCCACGCTCAACTTCGATACCAGCATTTTGACTTGGTGTGCTAGTTTCATTACTGTTCAGTAAGATAATATTATCGGCAAGATTAATAGTTTCGGTATTTACTGTGGTTGTAGTTCCAGAAACCGTTAGATTACCGCTAACAGTTAAATCATTGAACGTAACGTTAGATCCAGTTCCAACTGCCTGCCCGATAGCAACTGCACCATCGGTGATAGTAACACCAGTTCCTGCGCTAAAGTGAGCGCGAACATCTGTTGCACTCGGACCAGTATAAGTGATTACACCAGTGCTAGAGTTGTATGCAAGCGATCCATCACCACCACTGTCTGTTACAGATACAGCACCACGTGCAAGAGCATCTGTATACTGTGTGATTGTTGTTGCGATAGCGCCTGAGGAGATCGTAATACCAGTACTTGCACTAAATGCATCTCTTGCTCTTGTATTCGTAAAGTAGAGGTTTGTTGAACCTTCTGTAATCTCGTCGCTGTTATCTTTAGTTTGAATTTGCGAAGTAACATATGCTTCTGTTGCCAGAGGTTTACCACCAGCAGTGGTACCATCATGGACTACGACTGTATCTTTAGTCGTATCTACAGTGACTTCACCGACAGCACCTGTGAAGGTAGAGTGCTGAACGGTAGTCCCTCTTCTAAGTTGTAAAATCGTTGCCATTTTTATCTCCTAATTCCACCCTATTTAGGTATATGTTCCACCATCGAGAATGGCACCATCTTTTATGTTTGCTAGAGTAGTTTTCAACAATTCATGACCGCCAGCAGTTGTTCCATCATGCACTCTTATCGAATTGTTTGTAGTGTCTACAGTAATTTCAGCAACAGCACCAGTAAAGGTATTATGCTGTGTTGACGTACCTCTTCTCAGTTTGACTCTTGCTGCCACGTTAAATGCTCCCGTAATCGATTGAGTTGTATTCGAAAACAGTGTCAGTAATTAGACCGTAATCTAAATCTGCATTTTGATTAAGACGAACGACTGCAACCCCAGGAGTTGTTGTAGTGTCAACAACAAAATCTCCAAAAATGGTGTCAGCAAACGAGATGGTCGTCACTCCCGTGTTCGCCCCACCATCATTTACTGAGACTCCACCAAGACCAACAACTGTGCCGTCAGTCTTTTTGGAGTAAATTTTCTTATCTACTAGATTAACAGCAAGTTCGCCTACTGCTAGATCAGCACCAACTGGTTCTGCTCCCGCAGTTTCACTTCGCTTTATCTGTACTACTGTTGACATCTAGAACTTCCTTCTCGGTTTGTTCCGCATCGTCAACAAGGTATGGTTCTTCTGTGTCGGTATAACTATACTCAGATTTTAATTTACCGTCAAGACCCATATACTCGGACTTAGGAACTGGAATTGCTTGTATATCTTCTAAGATTTGAATCTTCTGTTTCAACTCATTGATGGTTTCATTTGCCATTCCAAGTTGGGTGTTCAGCATGATATTATCAAGTGTCAATGCCTTCAGTCGTTCTGCAAGATTTGCAATATACGTATTAATAAATTTAGTTTGGTCCATTATGTATCTCCAAAAAAGTGGGAGGGGAGAAATTCCCCTCCCGTATTATATATTAGTAAGTTCCACCGTCGATATTACCGAACGAAGGAGCAACGCCAGAACCACCAGATTTTAGAACCTGCCCAGCAGTTCCAACTGATGTTGCTTGGATTGCAGAAGTTCCGCTTCCGAACAGAACACCGTTAGCAGTTAAGGTTCCTACACCAGTACCACCGTTTGGAACACTGATTGCTGAAGCAAGAGACGAAATCGTTCCGCCTTCGAGGTTAGCAACGAGAGTAGCAATCGTGTAACCAGTTGCGCCTGTGTTAACAGTTGTAGTTGGAGCAGCTTGTGAATCCTTGAAGAGTTTCCACTTACCGTCCGAAGCATCGCGGAAGATACCTGAGTAAAGGTCTTGTGAACCGCTGGTGTCATACATACCGAACAGACCGATGTCAACTGCGTCGGTTGCGTTATTGTCGTTACCAACGAATACAAGAGGATCGGTTACTGTTAGGGTTGTTGAGTTAACAGTGGTTGTTGTTCCAGAAACCGTAAGGTTTCCAGCAACTGTTACGTTAGCACCTGAAAGTGTCAGGGCAGTAGTTCCACCCGATGACTTAATGTCATTACCTGTGACAGTTAGGTCACCAGCAACAGCAACGTTTGCACCGTCCATTGTTAGAGCAGTAGTTCCGCCTGATGCCTTGATGTCATTACCAGTTACGGTAAGATCGCCAGCAACAGTAACATCTGCGCCACTTAGTGAGAGTGCAGTTGCAGAAGATGACTTAATGTCGTTTCCTGTAACTGTTAGGTCGCCAGCAACCGCAACGTCCGCACCCGAAAGAGTGATTGCAGTTGTGCCGCCATTTGCTTTAATGTCGTTACCGCCAACTGTTAGGTCGCCGACAAGAGTAACGTCGTCTGTAAGAGCAACAGTAACTGCGCCACCTTCAGAACCTGAACCCGAAACAGAAACTTGGTTTGCAGTTCCAGCAACAGTAGCAACGTAGTTACCAGTTGTGTCAGTTCCAAGAGCAACTGAGTTGGCAGCAATCGAAGCAACACCTGATTCACTGATTGTAATGTCACCAGAAACGGCAGCATAGATGTAATCGCCAATATCTTCAGCAGTAATCTTTTTGTTTGCAGTCGCTGAAGCATCATAAACAAGGAATTCGTCTGCATCAGCAAGTGATGTCAGAGCAGTAGCACCAGTAATATCAGCAGCGATAGCAACTTGGTTGTCTGAAACTGTTGTCTTAACACCAGCTGAACCAGCAAAAGTCAGAGTTCCGCCAGTTGTGAATGTATCAGTATTCGGCGTTCCTTGGTTGTCGCTAAGAGTGAACGAACCTGAAGGAATCGCTGCCCATGAAGTAACGCCTGAACCGTCTGTTTTGAGATACTGATCAGCATCACCATCATTTGCAGGGAGAGTAAGAGTATAATCAGCAGCAAGAGTATTAGGTGCTTTAACAGTTATCTTGTTAGAACCATTGGATGTTCCTTCAGCGAAAGTTGCTCCACCACCAACTGATGTTGTTGCGTCGATAAGACGAGCATCAACCTTGTCTGTGAAATACTTACCACCAACTACATGAATGGCTTCGCTGCTACCTTCAACCGATTCGATGTAAAGTTTTGCGCCTGCGCCATTATTGCTGGCGTCTTGTGCGTATGCCATTTCCCCCTCAAGGAGAGCGGATGTTGATGGAGCAGTTGCACCTGAACTTCTTTTAATTTGAATAATTGTTGACATTTAGACTTATCCCTTTGGTTTGTGCCTATTTTAATACGTTCCACCGTCTATATTATCTAATATCACTTCAGATGCAGGGTTTGCTGCTTCCCATTTTTTTGTTGCGTTATTGTAAATTAATGTATACCCGTCTTGAACACCTTCTAGATCAACATCTGCTAGTGCCTCGACTTTGTTTGCCGTTTTTTTGCTTACGATATTTGTATTTATAGTATTTGACGTTCCTACAGTAACTTTAAGTGCCATTATTTGGTTACCTCCGGATTAATTACGACGATTCCTTCAAGGACTCGTAGCGTTTCACCATCGCCTGTAATTTCAATATCATATACATATCTTCCTGCTTTTATTGCTGATGTTTGGATGGCGGTCAATGAAATCGTAACCTCACCATCTTCTGGCAGAGAAACCGCTGCAGTAAAATTTATCGAAGTATTAGTGTAATATGATTTGCGCATTTGTGCTGCTACAGTATAATCAGAAAGATCTTTTGGATCCCCGTTCTGGTCATTTACTACAAGTGATAAAGAAAAAGTTGTTCCCTGATCAATGTATATATTTTGAATTTGTGCCATCTGGAACCCTTATAAATTATACGGTAATATTTATAATAACTGAGAATACTATGCAAACGATTTTGATGTTAAAATATGGTGAAAAATATTCTGCTGCAGACGTAAACAGAATAGTAAATGATACTGGTCGAAAATACAACTATGCTTGTATCACCGACGATCCAACAGACCTAGATCCAATCATAAAAATAATTCCAATGCCAGCAGATGTAGAAGGTCATTGGATTAAAATATGGATGTATACTCTGGAAGGTTTGGGTGACACTTTATATCTGGATCTTGATATTAGAATACAAAAAAATATTGATCATCTCTGGAATTCTATTGACAATATTCCCACAATAGCGTATACTTACTGGAAGAACAAAGAGTTTCCTGAGTATGATTATGATTCCCATGGTATGCGTTACTTGAGCAATTACAACTCAAGTGTTGTGATGTGGAAAGAAGGAACTACTCGTCACATTTGGGATCAATTCGAACGTAACTCTGATTACTACATGGTTAAATACTTTGGTGATGATAGATTTTTGTGGCATGAGGATTTTCGGTTTAATCGTTTCCCTCAAGGCGAGATATACTCGTTTGTGTATGGAGCAGATTATTATCGAGTAAATGATGACAATGAATCCTTTGTGTATCGTTCCACATATACTATAGCATTACTAAATGGATCAGACCAGTTTCCTGGAGCAAGTAGAAAATATGATGAACTTCGTATGCATTAAGTGGGGCGATAAATATCCTGCGAAATATGTGAATAATCTTTACAATATGGTAAAGAAAAACTATGCTCGCAATCCTGCGTCATATACTTTCACATGTTATACCGATGACGCAGAAGGAATTGAGTGTGACACTGCGCCGATCCCCGATGATGGTATCTTACATCCCAAATATTGGTTTGGCAAAGAAACCTTCTGTTTCGATCGCGCAAAATTCACTGTATTCAATTCGCATAACTGGTTAGGATATAAAGGTAACTGGTGCTATTTCGATCTTGATGTAGTAATCCAAGAAGATATAACTGATGTGCTTGAACTTGCACAAAAACCTCGAATCATTCAATGTCGCTGGCAACCACAATCACAGAAACACGACAGACTGTTTATTGATATTCGAGGAACATTTTATAACTCGAGTATGATGCTTTGGCCTGGTAAAGCATGCGAGCATATTTACAAGGATGCTATCGAGAATTCGGAATCGATATTTAAAACTTTCTTCAAGGGAAGCGACAACTATCATTACTGGAGACAAAGAAATTTCTGGAAAGATATTCCAGGTGGTTGGATTTATTCTTGGAATAGAGGCAAACATCATCCCGACGACGTAGAACAGTTTAAGTTTCGATCGGATGCTAAGATTTGCTTGTTCAATACAGATAACGTACCGCATCCATCAGCAAAAGAACAACAAGAATTATCTGAATGCCGCGACGAAAATATTATTGGATTATGGAAATGAGAGTAAATTACGTTTGTTGTAAATGGGGCACCAAATATGATGCCGAGTTTGTTAACCGACTTTATCGAATGGCGAAGAAGCACACCCCAGATAACTTTGAGTTCCACTTCTATTGCTATACAGACAACAGTGAAGGTTTTGACAATGAAATTAAAGTCATCGACTTCCCAGACATTCCCGTCATTCACCCCAAATACTGGTTCGGATCTGAGGATTTCAAATACGGCATGGCACGTTGTTGGGACAGACCAAAGACGTTCATCTTCAATACACATAACTTCGCAGACGATAAACCCACTGGAAGATTTGTCTTTTTCGACCTTGATGTTATTATCCAAAATGATTTGTCACCGATCATCACTTATGACTTAGAGAATCCTACCAAATTGCGCTCGTGGTGGCAAGATCCTCGACCCATGAAGTCTCGTAACTTTAAGTTGGCACATGGCGCATATACCAATGGCAGTTGTATGGTGTGGTCGGATGATCAGACAGAATGTATTTGGCAAGATGTGTTAGAACACCAAGAGCGTATTTGGTTTACATTCACAGATGGAACAGACAATTACCACAGTTGGAGGTGGGGAGAATTTAGCGATACACCATTATGGAAACATTTTCCAAATACCTTTGCATACTCATATAACAGAGGCAGAGACTGGGACGAAGGTGATTTAGAAGTCGCTAAATATAGAAAAGACTGTATTGTGTGTGTCTTTAATGTGGACCTACTTCCGTTTAAGGATAATAGCAGAGGTAAAGTGAAGCAGGAGTCCTTAGTGGATCCCAATCTATTAGAGCATTGGAATGTAGTATGATTAATATTTACACAGTGAAATGGGGATTCAAATATGGACCAGAACATGTTAATCTTATTCTCGAGCAATGTAAAAAACACATAACAACTGATTTCAATTTTTACTGTTTGACTGAACATTCTATTGGGTTGCACCCAGAAGTTAATGTAATTCCTCTTCCTGTTGACAACTACTATGAAAAATGGTGGAATAAACTATACTTGTTTGATAGACGAGTAGTTCGACAGCAGGGCGAAAAACTATTTCTCGATTTAGATATTGGTATTCAACATAATATTGATTGTATTGTAGACCACGATCCAGAAGATGGTTTAACTTTTGTTCGTACTCACTGGCACAATATGAATAAAATGAAAGAGGATACGAAAGAGATTCCATACAAATATACGGATCTTAATTCTAGTGTATTAAGATGGAACGACAGATTAGATATCGATAAGATTACCAAGTTCGCTAGAGATTATCCTGACCAGATGTTTTATTACTATCGAGGTCTTGATAATCTTTTTGGTCATCAGAGAGATCGTCTACTAAAAATCAATCATTTCCCTGATGGGTGGGTATACAGTTACAACTACGGATACATTTGGCCAACCGATGTCAGGGAGCAAGCCCTACGAGAAGAACCACTCATTTGTTTATATGATTCAATGGAAAGACCGCAAGATGTTAAATTATAATTACTTGAATAACTATCGCTACTGGGGCGAAGGTTTAGATAAAATTAATCACGAGATGCCGTGGAAGCATGAAGACTTTCGTAAGTCTTTAAATCCGAATACCATGGATGCTGCAATTTGGTTGGTGCAAGAATTACAGAAAACGATTGATACGACAAAACAATTAGATATTACTATTTTAAATTCTTGGTTGGGATTTCCTCTCGTTCCTCTGTTGTGCGAAAATCTAACTGTCAAGAAGATTAACTTAATCGATATTGACAGAGACGCATTAGAACTATCAAAGGTGTTTAATAGATATTATTCTCTGAAAGGTATAGAACTAAATCACATTAATTGGGATATCCCATTTGCATATCATGATATTAATGCATTGGAAACTGATGTGGTTATTTCTATTGGTTGTGAAACAATGTATCCTCTAAAGAAAATGACGACTGCAAACAAAAACTGTGTGTTCGCGTGTCAGTCGTCAAATGTTTTCAGGGAAATGTATGGTATCAACTGTGTTCCTAGTATTGAAGAACATATTGAAAATGTTGGTATCAGTAAAGTTCTCTACGAAGGACAGATCGAGCAGTCCTATTGGTCATGGGATGGTAAAGTAAACTTCGACAGATTTATGGTCATAGGGAAGAAATAATATGGGCAGAGCAAGAGTGGTCGCGCCACCACCGCAAGATTATATTCCTGAACCGCTAGTAGCACCCCCACCTTCAACAGAAATTGTTGAAGAACACGAGTGGATAGATGGTAATCTAGAAGAAGAAGTTAAACAAAATGAACCTTCCCAAGAAGAACTTGAGAAGGATAGAATTGCACAAGAAAAATATGAAGATATTCAGAGAAACAAAGTAGAAGAAGAAACTAAAGTTTCTCTAGAATTGCAAATGTTGCGCGAAGAAAATAAAAAACTTACCAGAGAAAAAGAACGAGCAGAAAAAGCAAGAGAAGAACAAATTCTCGCGATGCGTCAACAGGCAACTGATCAGGGTGGTAGTCAATTGAACATGGTGCAGGCAAGGAAACCTACTTTAATTAGTAGAATAAAAGATTTCTTTAAACGCAGAAGAATTGAACTTGCTACGATTCCTCGCGCAAACTACGAACAAGCAATTATAAACCAAGCATCAGTTGCTGTTCCAAAGATGCTGGATGATATTGAAAAGATGCACGAAAGTTTGACTATCTTAGAAGAACTATTGGCAAAGCATAAAGAACGTCAAAAGATTAAGGATTAACCGAAGTGAGAAGCATCCTCACCCGAGATGTCTTCGATCATGGAACGCCAGATATCGAGATGCGGAACAACGTAACCTAATGTCAATCTCTTTGCAGAATTGCCGCAACAATGATAGATGATTTTATTTGGATCGCTGCGATCACCGAAGTATCCAACCTTACATGACCATCCCTTTGGATCGACCATAGTAACAACTTCTTTTGTTACTGGATCTAGGTAACGAAAGTAACCGCCGTTTTCTTCTGAGTTATATGTAATTAGAATATTATATCCTGCTGCATTCCAGTTGGTATGCCAACCCATAAAACCATTTTCAGGGTAGTATGTGAAGACCGCATTATTTTTTGCGCCAAGGTAATACATCAATTCTTTATTAGTTTCTTGTTGCCTTCTTCCATATTCAGAAGGGAACCATGGTTGCCCATGCGCTGTACCCATGTCGGTACAAACTGCGACTTCTGGAAATCCAACATGTCTTTCGCCTTTGTTAACAATATGATTTAAGTATTGCTGATCAGTAGCAGTATCCACATTTAATCCACCAGCACGCTTTTCCTGCATGTCTTGCGGACCAAGCACCAGATGTTGATCATTTTGCTCAAAGAACCATTGGGTAAATGGGTCTAGAATGTCACTTAGTTCTTTGGAAACTGAATTTGTAAATTGTAGCATGTGTGTCCTGTTTAACTCAATAAGGAATGTGGAATTGTGTAGTGATAAATTACTATTGGTTGACCCTGTAATTCTTCTTCTTTGTAACCCGAAACAAAGTTCCATCTAGCATCTGGGTCGGGGAATCTCGCAGTCTTGACACCAAAATCAAAGTGATTTAGTAGTCTCCACATTGTGAATGTGTCCCACTGAAGGGCAGATTCAGGATAATGCTTGC
>Ga0247722_10001003_pt1 | contig 16097 bp, 4 predicted proteins | sample MSEWelMarce3H_FC_FD_189094 | JGI IMG/M metagenome (GOLD analysis project Ga0247722, IMG submission 189094) | Subsurface sediment microbial communities from gas well in West Virginia, United States - MSEEL Well Study Marcellus 3H_FC | ecosystem: Environmental > Terrestrial > Deep subsurface >... | reverse complement strand
GTTTGTAGAAGACATACAGAGCGTTTTGGGCATGCGTTGCTATTGTATATGCGTTTGCTGGCGGCATTCCTACTCTTGCATGTAATTCTCTTAAGTGAATTAAAAATTCAAATTATTAAAAAGCGGAATAAGCTCCTCATAATTCACTTTGAATCCAAATAAATAGAGAGATGAATAAAAATACTCGGTATGAAAAACCGTCTCGCGATTGGTTTGTAGTCGCTGCATAATTGCATCCTTATTTTGAATATAATGCGCCTTCATAATGGCATAAAAATACTCGCAAAATTCCGGACTCATCGCGGTAACAATGCGTTGCAAGTTTTCAATACTCGACACGAGATGATGAATCGAAAATGATAAATTTCGATACTCAATTAGCGAGTGGTAATTTTTAAAATCTTTACTGGTCCTGGTAATTCCGGGTTCATTTAATATGGGCTCATTGTCCATTATCGAAATCAGTGTTAACAATACAGATGAAATGGTTTGACATCCGCTCCACTTCTCTCCGCGCCACGTGTTTAAAATATCAATGCACACTTTCCCCGTTTTATAAAAGTTGGGATGAAATCGCGTTGTTCCGTCGTTGGTGCAATACTCCAGAACAGGCGGCGAATGCGGATAATCAGGAGGAAACGTGAATCTGAAAAAATAATAACCGTTGCAATAGAGAGAATCTTTTGGTCCGATAATAAGCGCCCACCCATCCATGATGTTGGTTTCGCTGTGTTTGTAATAAATGCCTTGATCATGAAGCGGATTTTTTATAATTTGCTGTATGTCTTTTAGCAAACGTTTTACGGCGTCTTTTGATATTGTTATAGGGACGACTTCTCTCGATTTTTCATTTGTTGCGACTTTAGTATTCGTTGGTAATGGTAATGCTGGACTTGGAGCTGGCGCCGGATATGACATTATGAATTATAATTAATTATAATTTATTATGAAATACCATTTATATTGTATTTTGTATTTAATAAATTAAATACAAATTTTATATAGATTTAAATATATAATTTTACATAGTTAAACATGGAAAAATTACCACATTTTTTAAACTCTCTCATTTTTCATGATGCAAGAGTAGTGTACACATCATTCATTATATTCGGCGGCTCGTTGGCTTCATATTATGTTTATAAACAAATGTTACATTTATTTTCAATTGGTTGCAATAAACAAATGTGGAAAAAAATCCCATTTATACATAAAAAGGTAGAAAATGAAATACAAAAAATGAAGGAAAATAACGACGAATGTGACAAATCATATTATAATAACCTCATTGAAAAACTTTGGGCAAGTGGTGTAACAAAAGTAGACATTGCAAATATAAACACGATTCAAGATGCGGGATACAGTAAAGAAACGCTCATGACATATTTGCAGACATTAAAGGATATGGATACGGCGCCAAAACTAATAAGTGGGACGATGTACGACGATCATGAAAATCAACACAAGGAAATTATGCAAATGGCTTATCATTTATATGCGTATACAAATCCAATGCACATTGATTTATTTCATTCAGTGGTCTTCATGGAAAAAAATTTAATTGTCATGATAAGTAAACTGTTAGGCAATGCGGAACACCAATGCGGCTCCATAACAAATGGGGGCACGGAAAGTATTTTCTTGGCACTAAAAACATACAGAGACATGAAATGTGCGAAAATGTCGAAGAACGGGTTCTTACAAAACGCGCATGCAAATGCAAACGTGCATAAAATAAATGTGGTTGCACCAGACACGGTTCATTGCAGTGTGGATAAATTGTGTCACTATTTAAATATACAACTAATTAAAATCAAATCAAATCGCGAACACCGTGTTACCGTTTGCGATATTTTAAAAACGGTGAATGAATACACTGCATGCATCGTACTTTCTGCACCGTCGTACGGTTTTGGCATAATGGATGACGTCGAACATATTTCTCCGGCAATGAAAGAACGGGGTATACCGGTTCATGTCGATGCGTGTTTAGGCGGATTCGTTTGGATGTTTCAAGAAAGAGAAATCGCGTCGAAATATTCATTTCATGTAGATGGTGTAACGAGTGTGTCGGCATGTTTGCATAAATACGGATATTCACAAAAAGGTGTTTCTTGTATACTGTATAAAGATGAAAGCTATTTAAAATATCAATATTTTGTAACAGCGGATTGGGATGGCGGCTTATATGTTTCTCCGACAATTTTAGGAAGTAGAAGCGGCGGACTAGTTGCGCAAGCATGGGTAGGGTTTTTGTCACGCGGGTACAAAGAGTATCAAGACAGCTCAAATAAAATTATTCAAGTTGCAAAGTATGCGCACGAAAGATTACAACTCGTTGGCGAATGTAACACGTATCCTCTTGATTTGCACATTGTTTGTTTTGATGTAGGTAAAGATACATATAAATTATACGACTATCTGGTTACCAAAGGGTTTCACTTGAATGCGCTTCAAAATCCGGCCGCAATTCATTTGTGTGTTACAAAAACTCATGACGAATGCATAATGGATGCGCTGGTTCATGAAATTGAAACATTCATTCAATGTAAAGATACGCTGCAATATAAAGAAGATCTAGCACCGATCTACGGAATGAAGGCATCTATCCCGGTTTATACAAATGAAATTTTAAATGAGTGCATTTCTTCATACCTGATCAATAAATATTCAACCTGAAATTATGATATAAAAATAAAGTTATGGCATAAAAAATATTAAATATAAATATTTATCATTAAATTATATTTAATAATATATAATTATAACTATTAGGTATTTTTTTTAATAATAAAAAATAGTAAAAATATAGTAGATGTCTAGTAAAAATAATCCAATTGAAGAAATATACAAGTGCAGCATATTGAGGCGATATGAAGGCGTAACTGGCGGGGTTCCTAAATACATTTTTGTTTTTTATGGAGAGCCGGAAACTGAACTAGCTCCTCCATCATCGGAAATGTCGTCGGAAGTTTTAACGCGACTTTATAATGCGTATATCGAGGATGGATCCAATTCGAAACTGTTTGAAAACATTTTTAGCAAAATGGAACTAAAAAATATTGCGACGTACGACATTCAAGTATACATGATTCCTTTCAAGGTGTATTCAGACGATTCCATCGATGTTGTCAAACGGAAAATTATGCTGGCTATAAAGAGCGTTATTACTGCTACTGCTACTACTGCTACTACTGCCACTGCCGCCGCTGCTACCGCTCACGCTGATCCTGAGCTATCGGATTACGCGTATGACGAACTGTACTTGTTTTCAAAAACACCTGTAACATTTGATTCGAATGAAGTGTATCATAAAATGACAGAACTAGCGCTAACAAAAGACGGTCGCGATAAAACAGCCGAACTAGATTATTTTAAAACGCATGTAATGGGATACAGTTCTTCCAACGGAGAACCGGTCGATGTTGGCAGAGTTGAAAACATTTTATCAAGTTTAAAGGCGCTGAACGCGAGAGAAATGTTCAAAGATGTCCCAATCGGACAGAGCATTCCTTCAAACGCGTATGTAAATCCATTTTTCTTTGTATTTGAAGAAGGTGCTGCCAATGCGGAAACGACGGAACTCTCAAAAATAAAATCAAAAATAAACGCTTTAGATTTGCTGTTAAATACAAAAAATATTGTTCACAATACATTATTTGCGTGTTTTGCGAGAGATGTTATCGGGTCAGAACCGGATGCAACTGGATTGATCGATGCGAATCGTAATAACGTGATTTTAAAAACGTATTATCCATTACTGCATGCGGGCGGGTTGAGCCAGCTGGAATCCGAGTCGACAAAAATCAGGTTGCGCGAGAAAACGGACGAACTCATAGAGTCCAGCGAATTTAAAACAAATGTAAAACAGATACAGCTGTTTTATGACATTTTTGAACAGTCGACGAAACCAAAACTCAAGAGCGAGGAAGCGGGTATTATTGAAGTCGACATTGAATTGTTGCCGGAAAGCGATTTTAATTTTCCCTTGGAACTGCTTTTTAAACTGTTTCATGCAACAGAACAGTGTCAGCTCATCAAATATAATCCGCAATTTCAGGACGCTATTTTGAGAATGTATACGAAAAATCATACGAAAAGTGGTAAAAAAATTCCATATTTTATCATTCAGCATCAATCCGAATCAAATAAGATATACGACGTTTATATGAAGATGAAAAGAAAGGAGCAGCATCCGAGTCCGAAGATGAATACAAACACGCGTGTCAGTATTTACATTAGCTACGATAAAATGGAGAGACAATACGGTGTAAGAAACGGCGAAAACATTGTTTTTATTTGCGACTTTGATGACCGCGGTCACATTTTCATTCACGCATCGTTTAAAAATGCGTATACCGAAGAGGCGGTCGATGAAATGATTCGCGCCGCAGTGTCTCCGCACATACGGTCAATCGTTGATTTTTTACAGCAAAATGGATACAAGATGCGCGATTTTTATTCCATGTATGATGAAAACGTCGTAATACAAAACATGAAATATTTGCTAATATCCAAACTGAATAATGCGGAACCGTTAGTTTGGACGCGTTTTTACGGGTGCATGTCCAGCGTGCTAAAAGTAATTGAGAATAATTGGAATTCTGACGAAAAGGGTGTGAGCATGCAGTACATACGCGTTCCGAATTTTGACGAAGCAATTTTGCGATTGGGTTACATTGAACTGCTTTATAATCTCGGATTTCGAGAGAAAAGACAGGTCGTTGATCTGCTCGCTAAAAATTTACTCGTTCCGAAAAAAACTGCCGAGAAAAGTTATGAAGAATTTAAAACGAATTTTGAAGGGAAATACAGTAAAGTATTGCAGAAAAAACAAATGCCTAAGAAAATATACGTTAGAAAATTGCCCGGTTTCAAAGTACACATGATGAAAAGTTTGGGTGACAAGAATAATAAAATAACGATAAAAGTGTCGGGTATTAACAACATATACACCCTCAATCCGATTCGAATATATCTCGATTCGCTGCTCCACATTTTCGGAAATGATGAAAAGTATATGCCCGTTCGACTGGTAAAACAACTCTGCGATATAACGTCTTCTTCTGTAACGAAACCTGCAATTTCTATAAAAAAAACAGCAGTTCCAGTAGCAGTTCCGGCAATTCCGGCAATTCCGGCAGTTCCAGTAACAGTTCCAGTAGCAGTTCCAGTACAATTAGAAGAAGAAAAGGAGGTGCCAATTCCTGCAATAAAAGAACCAGAACCAGAAATACCGGTTGAAGAAGAAGAAGAAATTGGAGATTTTGGATTATTGGAACCGCCAAAACTTCAACAACAAGAACAACAACAACAACAACAACAACAACAAGAACAAGAACAAGAACAACAACAACAACAACAAGAAGAAGAAGAAGAAATTGGAGATTTTGGATTATTGGGCGGTGCTGAATCGGAAGAAGACGAAGAAGAAGAATACGAAGAAGACGAAGACGAAGAAGAAGAATACGAAGAAGACGAAGAAGAAGACGAAGAAAAAGACGACGACGAAGAAAAAGACGAAGAAGAATTTATTGGCGGTGCATTCGAATCCAATCCAGTGTATAAGAGGTTGAAAAATATGGAACCGTCACTATTTAAAGAAACTGCCGGGTATGCTACGAAATGCGGATGGAGTGCGCGACGACAGCCCATTATTTTGACAAAAGAAGAGCTGGATAAAATTAATACGTATGACGAGGAAGTCGGCCAGCCATCATATTACGGCATTCCTTTAGAATACGACAGTCAAGATGAAGAAGCCGGCAACGGCAATGGCAATGGCGAAGGCAATGAAAAAAATAAACACTATTACATTTGTCCGAGATACTGGAATGTGCCCGAAGAGAGATCGGTGTCTCAAAAAGAAATCGACGACAATAAACTTCACGCGCACATTGTGACAAAAGAAGAAGATTATAATCCAAACAATAAAGAAAAATACATTATTGATTTAACTTCTCCTCTCGAACATTTTAAAACCGGAAAATATACGCCGTATTTACCAGGATTTCTCAAAACTCTTAAAACCAAGTCCGGAAAATGTTTGCCTTGTTGTTTTACGGGAGTGAAAGATAAAGACAGCGATGATTTAAAAGATTATCGCGTTTTTGAAAAGGAACAAGAAGTAATCAACCAATGCAAAAAAGGAAAAGGAATTGAGAAACAAACGACAAAACAACCAACAACAAAAGCTGCGCAAAAACAGAAAGGAGAGAAAGAAGGAGTAAAAGAACAGCAAGAAGAACAAGGAGTTAAAGAACAACAAGAAGAACGGCAAGAAGAACAAGGAGTTAAAGAACAGCAAGAAGAACAAGGAGTTAAAGAACAGCAAGAAGAACAAGGAGTTAAAGAACAGCAAGAACAACAACAAGAAGAGCCAGCAAAACAAAAAAAGAAAAAATTAAAAACAAATTTATACGTTTCGAAACCCGATTCCGCATTTCCTCTTCAACAAAATAATCTCGGATTTTTGCCGCTTTCTCTCCAGCTTTTCTTGTTTGAAGATGAAAATTATAGCAAGAAATGCAAGTCCACAAAGGGCGACGTCCTCGTCGAAAATGAAATATGCGTATTGCGCGTGGGTGTTCTCGAAAATAAAGATTCAAATTATAATCAGTGTTTTATTTCTTGCATTGCCAATATATACAATTCTTTAACCAACAGTTCATTAACAGCAACCGAGTTTAAGCATCGCATATTCATTCCGAATCTTTCTCTCGACCGGTTTGTATTGTATCAAAACGGATCTCTCGTTGAAACGTTTAAAAAGTTCGAATACATTGAAAATGATCATTTGCTCAAATATCGCGACACCAACTTGTTCAAAAAAATATTCGGAATATTCGGAAACATGAATCAAGACGTCGATTTCGACGATGATGAAGACAATAAAATCGTATTTTTCAAGACGCTAATCATGTCATATGAAAACTTTATAAACTATTTATCAAACGATGACGTCGTGATCGACTACACGTATTTATGGGACTACGTTATGGACTCGGTATTGTGGTCCAGTTTCGTAGAAAAAGAAGAAAAACGTCAACTGCCCATAAGCAAGCACGGAATAAATTTAATTATTTTAGAACTCTCCGATAAAAAAGAAGAAGTCAGCATTCTGTGCCCCACCAATCATTATTCCGCGTCAACATTTGATTCAAATAAAAAAAATATAATCATTGTAAAATTTGAAGGTTATTATGAACCGCTTTACACTTATTTATACACATCAAAACGCGACATTGTAAGCACCGTTTTATTTTCATCCGTAAATTATTCCGCAATTGATCCATCTCTCAAAGGCGCTCTTACAAAAATACAAACATACTTTCAGACCACATGCAAACCTGTTCAACTTGTAAAATCCATTATTCAAAATAAATCGTTTGATGAAGTCGTTCAAATTCTGAAAAGCAAAGAAACGTCTCAAACCAAATTTCACGGTATCAAACAAATTGTTGAATTTTCAGGAAAAGTGATTGGAATGCAATTTACATATAGCGTTACGCGGAATGAAGTGACGCAACAACTTGTCGGAAACATTCTTTGTAATCCTTCCGGTCTAAACCCGGATCCAAATTATGAGCTGCTGTTTGTAAACCAGGTCCCAACAATTTGGAAAACGTACAAGCATACAAAAGATTTCGCAGCCCTCGTCCAAAAAAAAACAAACGGCGAAATCCCGTGCGCGTTTAAATTCAAGGTCGTAGAAGGCGAACGCGTAATCGGTTTTATGACGGAAACCAACCAGTTTATGCCGATTAGCGAACCGGTCCCATTCAAAGATGACGACGAATTAAAACGCGTCGAACTAGGCAACAGCGCAAACATTGACGCATCCATTCTTCCGCAAATAAGCAGAACTGGATTTGTTTTCAAGAGAGATGAAGAGAGAACCAATGATGTTGAAAAAATACGTCTTGAAACTAATTTTTATAACGCTTTTCGCAACATTATTCGAATCCATTTGAACCGTTTTGAAATGATGGAAACGCGCAATGCAATTGAAATGCTCTTTCATACTCGGAGTTCGTCTGTATCCGAAGAGCAACGTTTCAATATCGACGAGCAGTATAAACTTTATCTTAAAAAGCTCGAACAGATGAAAAAACTGCTACAAATGTTGGGACAACGCACCATCCAATTCGTTGAAATGAGTCCGTCTGTTCTGAAAAATATTTACGAACAAAAATCTGCACTCAGTTGTGTAACAGAACGCAGCTCATCGTGCAACAAATACGCCTACTGTTTTTCTATTGAAGCTGCTGCCGCTCCCTCTGAAACCGGTGAATGCGGACTTTACATTCCCAAACGCAACTTGGTTGACGGTTCAAATAATGAGAATAATTATTATGTTCGACTTGCCGACGAGATGCTGCGTTACAGGCGCATACGCGCATTCATGTTGTATCCAAACAAGTATTTGACATTCGACTCTATCAGCTACAACTTGAAAGAAAATGAAATGTTGCTACTGGATGCCGATTTAGCAAGTTACATTTCTGAAAATAAACGCGCAGTCGCGTCCAATGACTACGTTGAATACAAGAGTTACTATACTAGCGAAGGCGAAGAATTCGTCGACGATGAAGACGACGATGATGAAGAGGGCGCCGCCGAATATGTGGACTGAGTTGAATGTGCGGATTCGGTTGAATGCGCGGATTGTAATAATTAAAACAATAAAAATAATAATATTTTTTTGAATTTTTTTTATATATATGTAATATATTAAAGATATGTTTCCTTCATTATCTCAATCAATTAACTACAACAACTATCGCCATAGTTATATATCCGGCGATGCAGTAAAAATAATAAAAGCAAACAATAAAAAAACATATGATTATAAATTTTACGTAAAACTTGGAGAGAATAGCAAAATTACAAGTTTCCAAAAAAATGAAAATACGAAAGTTAATGAAATAAAATATATTACCCCGTTACATTGGGCATCTAAACATTTTTCAAATAATAATAATAGCTCTTCAGTTCAATCTTCTGCTTATGATTGCATAATGGAATTATCTAATAATGCCAAATTTGTTGTTACAATTGTAAACGCAAAAGTAACGTCCAAATGTAATTTGTTTTTTTACGTGAATTCAAATAACACGAATAATATTTTCAATGTGGGTGCGGATACGGATGTGGATAATTCGTTCAAATTACCTTTAAAAACTCCATTGCATAATGTAAAATTTTGTATCTTTGAAAAATTTAATTTAGAAGATAATTTAAAAATTATCAATACCAATCGTCAATTTTTATCTAATAATTTAAATAATGTTAAAAATGGTCAACTTATTTCAATAACAAAAGCTGGAACCATTTTAAAAAACTCAATCAATTTACCGGATTCTGATATTCCAACTTGTCCGGAACAAAATATTACCGTGTATAAAGTATTATACTGGTCTTCTCAAAGTCAACAAAATGGTCCTCAAATTGTTTCTGGGTCTATAATAGTGCCTGAAAATGTATCAAAAAAAGAGATTTTACAAACTAGGAATGGCGCAACATTTCAATACAATGATAACAGCATCATTTGGTATAACCTTGTTAATAATTCTAATTTTGATAAAATGTCGATTCAGAATAAATCAACATTACTATTTTCAGGGCTAGGATACATTGTGGTTCACGCCGACGGTTTTGGCTTGGGCGCAAGCGAAGGCAAAGTATCTGGAAATTCTGATTTTAATTGTGAAGTTTATCCTCACGTTGACATATTGCGCGCAGTTCGCACAACTCTACCTGTATTTAGCCCGATTGTCTCAATTGAACCACTTCATATTATTTATTGTGGATATTCGAATGGCGCAATTTATGGTCCTTCTACTGTACATCACTTTGTACCTGGAAACAATCAAAAAATATCTTTAGATGAAGCTTCAAAATTTAAATATACTAGAATGATTTTAGGCGGATGTCCATGTCTTACTACAGATTTTTTCAAAACAATTCAAGAAAATCCAACAAACGTTTTGCTTACATTAGAAGTTTTTGGATTATTCGCTTGGACTCTTGCTCACAGTAATTCTGGAATAATGATGTCAAGACCATCCGCTTATAATGAAATTATTAGACCAATCACAATGGGTGATGAACTTGGAAGCAAAAATAGTTTAGAATTTAAACAACAATTGGGTATTTTTATAAAATCAAATACGTTAATGCATCTTCCTAGTCAAAATGATGTCTACATTCCTGCCACCACTGTACTCGGAGACATTAGACAAATCATTAATATTAATAATGCATTTTTATATGGTTCAGAATTAACAAATATGCATGGATGGACAAATCCAAAAATACGATTCACCAACTTCCCCCCAATTCCTGTAACAATGATTTATGCATCCGGAGATCAAATCGTTGCTCCCACGGTCGGAAACACTCAAGATGCAATCTTTAAAAAAATATCCAATGAATTAAAACCAAGATCGTTGACCGTGTCGGGTGATGAATCTGCATATACATTTGACGGCCCTAAATATTTAGATGATTATATGGGAACAGGTAAAGTAATAGGTATACCCGGAAACCCTGCTATGTCTATTACATATCCAGGCGCTAATAAAACGGTTACTGTAAATAACGAATTGAATGATAAAACGCAAAACGATGTTAAAGAGATCGCTTCACTTATAAATAATACAATTGGGAATAATTATGTTCGTATAAAGATTAAAACAGAAAATAGTCGAGGTTTTGACCTTTTAAATTCTGGAAAATTTGGACGCGCGAGTCATGGGGGTAATACTCTTACTTGGATGGAATCAACTTATTACGCTTTACAATAAATTATTACAATTATTTACAACTATTAAAAAAATAATTATCTAAAAAATAAAATCTAATTTTTATTTTATTTTTTATTTCCATATCATTCATCACTATCAATGACGTCACGTAATACGTGTCTGGTTAAAATCCCATATCGTAATCCGGATCAACTGAACCAAGATTCGATCCTTGCACTTTATCCAGCGTGCTTTGTATCGTGAGCTTGTTCTTGCTGCACGGGTTCAACGGATCCTCTGCCGCAATCTTATCCATAAACCCTTGCAACAGCGCTTCTTTCTCTTCTTCCACCGTCTTGTCCGCCGTCGCAATCTGTCCCATCTTCATAATTTGTCCCATATCCAGCATCACCTTGAACGCGCTCGTTCCAAAATACCCCTCTTGACCACACATTACATTCGCCGACACCCCGCGCATCTCGTCTAGCTCCGCATGTCGCGCCGCTTTCAAAAACATCTCCGGCGTCTCCTCAAACGACGCCTTGGCAATCGGTCCAATATCGTCATTATTAATTCCGTGCCGAAATATCGAAACCATTTCCGATTTGCACGTCATGCGGTCGCACAGCAAACTAATGTGGTGGTGATTAATATACGTCGTATCAAACGCTTCATACAGCTCGTTAAACAGCGCCTGTCGTGCAGCTTCAATGCCAAGCACCCGATTAATCTCCTGAATGTCGTTGCTAATCGTTCGTCTCGCGTCAATATTCTGCAGTGATAAAATCTCCATGAAATTCGAACCCACCGCATCTAGCACCCACGTCTCCTTCTTTCGATACGTGTTGTTCTCCTTGGCAACCAAATCCACAACTTTACGAGCCAGCACCGTTTTAATGCCTTTAATTCCCCTCAAAATAATATTCTTCATTAGCGCATCCTGAAACGTCTTCAGCTGGTAAATCTTATCCGTCTGGTCCAGCGTCTTCGGATCCTTCTCCTTCTTCTGAAAATCCAGCCGGATTCGAAACACCAAATTGTCGCTGTTATAATCCGAATAAATACACGACACCTCGCTCCTATCATTCTTCGAATACACCGCTTTAATCGCAAAATGCACGTCATCCATCGTAACCCGCTTCTCATACATTGATTCACGATCCATCTCCATTCGCAAAATCCATTTCGACCGCTCCCGCTCACATTCCGTCTCGTCCTCGCCCCCAACCTCCTTCAACATCCGCTGAAACTCCGCATATTGCGCCAAAATCAACCGGTCCGCAGTAATCTTCGTCTCATTCGGACTATCACTCGGGTCAAAACAAATCTCCACACTCTTCACAATATCCTCCAGTCGCGTCAACTCGATAAACGGTATCATGTCCGCAGCCGCATCCTTGTTTGACTCCTCGCTCGGTTTTAAATAAATCGTCGTCGAAGGATTCTTCGTATTCTCCGACAATGACAGCAGCTCCTCAATTCGTGGAAGACCGCGAGTAACTTGTGACTTGGAAGCGTCACCTGATAAATGAAATGTGTCGAACTGGCAACTTCCATTTAACAGGGCAAACGTTCTAGTTGATTCTATCGTTAGGTCATACATCCATTCTGTTGGATTTTGAATTTCTTCAATGGTTACAATTTTATCAAATCGAATATCTTTGAACGGTGCATCCACCTTAAAAATGTCAACGAGTTTTCTACGATTAACATTATAATAAATATTTTTATTATGTTTATACTTTGGGATAATATCTTTTAATTCACTTGATATTTCCAATGATCGCAATTTAAATTCATTGAGTCGTTCTTGTTTATAAGGAATCAACATTGGAATTTCATTTGCAAATATTTTTGCACCATCACATTTCATACTCAGTGCGTATCCTTGCAGAATATTTTTAGAACCGATATTATTGTGTGTCTGAAGTTTATTTTTTTTAATTTTCGTATATATTCCAAACCAGAAACACAGTATTGACTGAATATTTTCTAATAAAGTTCTTGATACACTGTATGCAGATATTCCACAAGCTTTTTTACTTATACACCCATCCCCCGCAAAGTATGCACTGATTAGACCCCTCATAAATTCTTTGTTGCTGTTAAACAGGAGATAATTCACGCATTTATTTGGCGATCCTTTTCCGCACAGAATGTCAAGGATGTCGGTTAAAACGGTGGAATAGATTCTCAAGTCAGACGATGTCCACCCTTCAGCATTTTTATTGTTGTGAATGTAAAACTTGGTTGTAATTTTCCACTTTTCCATCAAACGTTCAATAGGTGCAAAGAATTCGCGACAATTATTTGCAATTGAAATTTGCGTGGGCGTGGTGCACCCTTCCGCGCAATATGCTCCAATCAAGTATCCGAAATCGAAATCGAGCGGAATGTGTTCGGGAATATTGCCTCCACCAATAAACCGCTTTTTCGGGTAAACAATTCCGCTAATAAAGGACTGGCGCGCAGATGCAACATTTCCGGTTTTCTTGTCGACATGGGGTTCCGTCTTCATCGCTTCCAAGAATGCATCGCTTCTATTGTAAGGAACTGTAAAATCGACATTTGCATGTTTAGACCACCAATAACGTTCACTCGAATACGAAAGCGCCTTGTGCATTTCACTTCCAAACGCGTATTCCGATTTTTTAAGAATGGTAGACAGGTCGAAATCGCGCACACTTTCCGGCATTTCAAATGCGCGAATGTTTACAGGAAGATAATCTCCAACTTTGAGTTCCGAGCCATTGGTCGCCACCAATTTATTATTATCGTCAATTGTCAAGAACGACTTGGCCTTTGTCGCAATCACAGAACGACCGTCTTTAGTCGTCACACGCAGCACCGTATTCGTTCCATCCAAATTCACAACGGGATGGCGTGTAAGCGCCTCTACCCGCTTCCAGCTCGTGTTTCCGTCTTCATCAACCGATGGGACATACACTTCCTCGTCGTCATTAACGTATACCAGTTTTGTATTATTCGGATGATCCTCGCTTTTAGCCGCTTTCGGAATATAGTTATCAATATATTCGCCAATCTTGACAACTTGAATCGCATTATTTACGCGCAGTAATAGCTCGGTGTCATATGCCACACTATTTAGAGTGAGCTGTGTTGTCGGTTCACCAATACTCTGAGCAGCAATCATGCCAACCATTTCACCCGGCGCCACAATTGCGCGCTTGTACATGAGAACCATCATTTCCGCCAACGCTACTAGCGCCTTGCGATTGAATCGTTTGACCATGAGCAAATCGCGCGGCGTCAACGAGTAATAATACATGACCTTGAACAGTTCGGTGGGCGGAGCATATTCAAGCTGTTCGAATCGCGCATACGTTTCTTCCAGAATAATAAATGTTTCCAGCGGTGTTACATCCACTTCTGAATTCTTGTTGATTTTTTGCATTCCCGCCACATTCGCGACAATGTGTGAAAATGACAGCGGCAAATACGCGTCGGTCGTATTCTTATTTTTGAATACTTTGACAACAATATCCTCTCGAATTTTCATGAGAAACTCGGTATACTTTTTGGATTTTTCATCGCACAATTTCTGCTGCTTCTTCATACGACTGAACGCAGCTTTTGAAAAGATTGCCTTGAGTTCGCTGTTGGTTTCAGAGTCGCCGCTGACCGGAACGTAAAAGTGCGCATACAATTCGTCGGGCGTCATTCCAATGAAATTCATATTCGAGTGTTCGATTTTCACTGTGTCGATGCCGTCTTCGCCGTAACTGAATTGAACAATGCGATTCTTATTGTTTCGAACCGTCATGTCATATTCCACTTTGATGTCTTCCATACCCTTGATCAAGCGGCGCTGAATATATCCTGTTTGCGAGGTATCGCGCACTTGAAGTCCGTTTGCTAGACCAAAGTTCAGTGTTTTAGGAATTGTCAAGTCATACATCTTGGGATGACTTACAGGATCGATGTGTTCAATTGAAATAATTTCATCAAGTATAGCGTCATTGATGGTTTTCACTTTGTCCAATTTAGTTGTCCATACAATAGATTTCATTTTATTATTTTTCTCGGGATGAAGGAGTGTAATTTGTTCGGCAAATTGTTGACCGTTTTTCCCGCTTATAGTGAGAAGTGTGTACCAAGCAGCTCCACATTCTTCAATCGTAATGGTTGCATGCACATTTAAACGAGAGCATAAGAATGCGACATCTTCGATAAAACGATGATTCGTAGAAGTGAGTTCAATCGCAGTATCAGAAATATATCCATGTTTCGAAAAGTATGCGGTCAAAATTCCTTTTACATATTCCTTATTTGCAACATATGCCTCATTGGGTATTTCATCATCAATCGTGTTTCCAACTCTCAGTCCATTTTCAAAATTGAGACAATGAATTTCATTATTACCGCCATAATACTCGCAAACGTTCTTCGCAACCGGAACAAAGTCGCCAACCTTGACATCTTCTGTGTATTCTTCACGAAATTGATTTAGTTCTGCATTCCAAATGAGAAGTGACTTGTTTGCAGTTACAGTTACATAACGACCCGCTTTTGTTGAAATCTTGAATAATTTTTCACCAGGATCATGTCGTGTTACTGCTGTTATGCTTTCCCATGTTACACGCCCTTCATAATCCATTGTTACAATTTTAACCGGGTGTGTCAATTCAAGATATTCCATGTTTTGTTCTTCCATATGTTGAATTCTTGAAGAAGTATCATTGCCATTCAAATGCTCATCAATCCATTGGCCAATCTTAACATATTTTGGAATGTCATTTTCAACAATAATGATCGGCGTTTCCCATGTTACCGATTTCACGGCCGTATCAATCAAACCGACACGACCACCCATGGCGTGAAAGAATACTTCCGACGGCGTCAACCCGGCAATAAATGAATTCTCGACGAAACCACGCGCACCCGGGCTGTCATCGTATTTCGAGTAATGCGGCAAAGTCCGGCTGTCGAATCCGTAGGGCACGCGCTTGCCGTCGATGGTTTGCTGACCGACCAAACAAATCATTTGGGCAATATTCACTTTACTGCCCTTTGAACCGGCATTCACCATTGTAATAAAACGGTTGGTCTTGCTCAAACTCTTGAGACCAATATCACCCGCTTCACCGTTTGCCTTGTTCAAAATATTCGTAACCTGCAATTCGAATTCTTCCTCGTTTGTGCGCCCCGATTTATTTTCAAAGGTTCCAATGTGAATGTTGTCAATGATGGTCTTCACTTCCAGCTTCTTGGTTTTAATCGAATCGACGATTTTCTCCGTCGTCTTCTTGTCTGAAATCAAGTCGCTGATTCCAACACTGTATGCGGACGTCTTCATGTATTCCGTAATAATGTTTTGCAGGTCGTCGA
>Ga0247722_10001002_pt1 | contig 16102 bp, 10 predicted proteins | sample MSEWelMarce3H_FC_FD_189094 | JGI IMG/M metagenome (GOLD analysis project Ga0247722, IMG submission 189094) | Subsurface sediment microbial communities from gas well in West Virginia, United States - MSEEL Well Study Marcellus 3H_FC | ecosystem: Environmental > Terrestrial > Deep subsurface >... | reverse complement strand
ATTATCTTTGCAGTAATGGCAGCCGGAAATGTGATCGGTGGCTTGTTGGCCGGCAGTATCTCTAAAAAAACTTCCTCACTTAAGGCCTTCCGCCGAATCTATGGGTTTTGGTTTTTGCTGTCGCTGCCACTTGCACTTACTAATCCGGATTGGTCGATTATGTTGGTAACAGCGAGCATGTCATTGATGTCTGGCGCCCTTCAAGTATTCTATTTTGAGATAAGTGAGGCGGTGCGGCCGAAGGGTTCCGCCGTTGCAGCACTTGGTTGGCTTTGGACGGTCGAAGGAACATTCGCTTCCCTTGGCGCAGCACTCGGCGGATTTATTTCAGAGCATTACTCTCCAAGATATGTTTTAGCTTTAACTACTTGTTGTGTTGGAATCGGATATTTAGTTGTTAGAGCCGGCAGCGGATTATTAAAGGAAGCAGATCGTGTGCCAACTGATGAGGAAGATGAAGCGGCGCTGGAATCTAATTTAGACATCAATAAATAATTAGTGAGCTGCTAAATCCCAACTTAAACCAAATCCAATGTTCACATCCAATGGAACTAGTAATTTGTGAGCGTTTGCCATCTCCTGTCGAACGATTTTTTCTAGGATCTGGTTCTCATCCGGCATGACCTCAAAAATTAACTCATCATGAACTTGAAGTAGTGCGCGCGATTGAAGTTTTTCTGCATTAATCTTTTGATTAATATTTAATAAAGCAACTTTAATAATATCGGCGGCCGATCCTTGAATCGGAGCATTTAGTGCAGATCGTTCTGCAATCTCACGTCGCTGACGATTTTCATGGTTTAAATCTGGTAAGTACCTGCGGCGGCCCAATATTGTTTCGGTGTAGCCCTTCTTTCGCGCCTCTTCAACGACGGTTTTTAGATAATCTCGAATACCGCCAAATCTTTCAAAGTATTTGTTCATTAACTCAGCAGCCTCAGTTGGATCAATATCTAAAGTTTGAGACAAACCAAATGATGATAATCCATACGCCAGGCCATAAGACATCGCTTTAATTGTTCGGCGCATCTGCGCATCTACCTCTGTGGCTTTAACACCAAAAACCAAAGACCCAACTGTGGAGTGAAGATCCTCACCTGATTCGAAAGCATTTATCAAGCCTTGATCATTTGAAAGATGGGCCATGATTCGCATTTCGATTTGGCTGTAATCGGCGGTTAACAGCTGTGTAAATGGTGATTGTGCAATAAAGCAATCACGAATTTGGCGACCCTCTTCAGTGCGAACTGGGATATTTTGTAAATTCGGTTCAGTTGATGAGAGCCGTCCTGTTGCGGCAACTGTTTGCTGAAAGGTTGTATGTATTCTGCCATCACTTGCTATCGCACTCTTTAAGCCTTCAATTGTGGTCTGTAATTTACTGGCTTCCCTGATGCGCATTAAATGCTGCAAGATTGGATGATTCGTTTTGCTTAGTAGCCAAGCCAGACTTTCAGCATCTGTGGTAAATCCGGTCTTAATTTTCTTTGTTTTTGGCAGCTTTAACTCATCGAATAGAACTACCTGTAACTGCTTCGGAGATGCAGCATTAAATTCATGGCCAGCTATTTTGTAAGCGGCTTGGGTTTGCGACTGCACTACTTCTTGGAAATCTAAGGCTAATTTATTCAACTTCGCCTCATCCACACCAATGCCATTTTTCTCCAGTTGCGCCAGAGCAATTAAAGTTGGAATCTCAAGCTTTTGATAAAGATCCAACATTCCCTTTTCAGATAACTCAGTACTTAGAATTCCATGCAAAGAAAAAATCCAACTCGCCGCCGCGGCATTAAAACTTTCAAATAAGCCATCTTGCTCAATCTGCACGCCCAACAAGCGCTGCGCTAGATCATTAATTTCAAGATTTCTAGTACCTGGATTGTTCAAATACGCCAATATTTCAATATCTGAAAACAAGCCAGAAAGTCCTAAATTCTTAATCGACCATTTAGCACCATGCACTATTTTTTTAATCGCAGGGTCTCGCACCCAATCCCCGATTTGAGTATCAGTGGCAGCATAAACTTGAGCTGAATCTGTTGAAATTGTGTAAGCACTTAACTTACCTTCAATTATTTCAAGATGCAGCGCAATCGGTTGATCTGCTTTAGCAACTAATTGGTTGATCTCTGAAGATTTCAAACTAGTTACTTTTATTTCAACACTAGCGCTGGCGGGCTGGTCTGCATTATTACTTGGGAGAACTTTAATTCGCTCTTTTAATGCCTTAATCGCTAGCCCATCAAATATTTTATTTGTTGCTACTGAATCAAAACCATTCCATTCTAAATCTGATATCGACGCAGAAATTTCCACATCATCTAACAAATGCGTCAATTCACGGTTTAAAAGGATTGAATCAATACTTGCCCGCAGAGAATCACCAACCTTGCCAGGAATCTCATTTGCATGTTCAAGCAATTTAGTTAAAGAGCCATAATCTAAAATCCACTTAGTGGCAGTCTTTTCGCCAACGCCAGGAACTGATGGCAAATTATCACTGGGATCACCGCGCAAAGCAGCAAAGTCAGGATATTGGGCCGGTGTTAATCCATATTTTTCAAATACGGCTTCAGGTGTCATTCGCGACATTTCTGTTACACCTTTTTTCGGATACAAGACTGTTGTTTGTTTATTAACTAATTGAAAAGCATCACGATCACCTGTGCAGATCGATACTTCAAAGCCTTCCCGCTCTGCTCGCTTGGCAAGTGTGGCGATAATGTCATCAGCTTCATAACCCTCAACTGCAAAGAATTTGATTCCAAATGCAGTGATTAATTCATTAATGTGTGAAAGTTGAGAGCGAAACTCATCCGGTGTGGCAGAACGCTGAGCCTTGTATTCTGGGAATTTCTCAGTTCTAAAAGTTTTCCTTGAAACATCAAATGCCACAGCAATATGAGTTGGTTTCTCATCTTTTAGTAGGTTTATGATCATCGAGGAAAAACCGTAAATTGCGTTGGTGGGTTGGCCTGTGGCAGAACGGAAATTATCAACTGGCAGGGCGTAAAAGGCACGGTATGCCATTGAATGGCCATCGATTAAGAGCAATTTTTTCTCCTGCGATTTCAAAATGCTCATATTCAGATCCTAATTGCTAATCATCGCTATTGTCGGGATAAACTTCCCGTCATGAGCGATTTCCTGAAAATAATTAAAGAGCGTGGCAGCGGTGCATTGGATAAGAAAATGGGAATTGAAATCATTGAGGCTTCTCCCAATCGCCTTGTTGGCACAATGCCGGTCGAAGGAAATACCCAGCCAATTGGTTTATTACACGGTGGTGCAAATGTTGTACTTGCTGAATCCTTAGGTTCTATCGGTACTCAGTTACACGCGGGCCCAAACAGGCGAATCGTTGGCGTTGATATAAATGCAACTCATCACAAATCAGCAACTTCTGGCATCGTAACTGCAGTGGCAACCGCAGTTACGTTAGGAAAAACATTGTGTTGTTATGAGGTTGAAATTACCAATGATAAAGGTGAGCGTACTTGTAGTGCCCGTATTACTTGTTTAATCTTGGCTGAAAGATAAATTAGCCACCAAGATAAGCTTTTGTTACCTCATCATTTGAAATTAAATCAGCGGCTTTACCACTCATTTTAATTGAGCCAGACTCTAATACATAGGCGCGATCAGCAACATTTAATGCAGCAAGCGCATTCTGCTCAACTAATAAAATAGTTGTTCCTTGCTTGTTAATCTTCTCAATTGTCTCAAAGATCATGTCAACCAAAACGGGTGCTAATCCCATTGACGGTTCATCAAGAAGCAATAACTTTGGTGAACCCATTAGCGCGCGACCAACAGCAAGCATCTGCTGCTCACCACCAGACATAGTTCCAGCCTTTTGGTCAATTCGCTCACGCAACTTTGGAAATAAATCGAGGACCCGCTCGCGATCTGCAGCAATGCCTGCTTTATCATTTCGCAAAAATGCGCCCAAATCTAGATTCTCATCCACTGACATCTTTGGAAATATTCTTCGCCCCTCTGGTGATTGACAGATTCCCTTGGCAACAACGTCGTGTCCTTCTATTCCGTCAATTCGCTCACCATTAAAGGTAATGCTGCCACTTTTTGGTTTTAATATTCCAGAGATAGCGCGAAGAGTTGTTGATTTACCAGCACCATTTGAACCAATTAAGGTAACAATCTCACCTTGGTTTACCTCAAGTGAGATTCCCTTAATCGCCTTAATATTTCCGTAGGCAACCTCTAAATTATCAATTTTTAACATATTATTTTCCACTCTCCGCTGATTTACCAAGGTAGGCCTCGATAACTCGTTTATCAGATTTAATTTCAGCTGGAGTTCCCTCTGCGATCTTTTGGCCTCGATCTAGCACTGTGATTCGCTCAGAAACTTTCATAACAACTGACATGTCATGCTCAATCAATAGGATTCCTAGATTCTTCTCATCGCGAACCCGGTATACGAAATCAACAAATACCTTTGATTCTTGCGGGTTCATACCAGCAGTTGGCTCATCAAGTAAAAGCACCTTTGGCTGAAGAGCAAGTGCGCGTGCAACCTCAAGTCGACGTTGATCTCCATAGGAAAGATTTCGAGCAAATTTATCTGCTGTGCCACCAATACCCACAAACTCTAAAAGTTCGCGAGCAATTTTCTTTGACTCTGCCTCTTCTGCGCGCTGCTTGCGGGTTCCCAAAATGGTACTTAGAACGCCAGATTTTAAGTGAGAGTGCATAGCGACCATGACATTTTCTTCAGCGGTCATTAGGCCAAATAATCTAATGTTCTGGAAGGTTCGTGCCACACCTGCTTGTGCAATTTTGTGAGGTGGTTTTGCGGTTATGTCATTGCCGTCAAATGTAACTGTGCCACTAGTTGGCTTATAAAGACCGGTCAGTACATTAAAGAATGTAGTTTTACCGGCACCATTAGGACCGATTAAAGAGATAACCCCACCAGCTGGAATATCAAATGAAACATCATCTACAGCAACTAAGCCACCAAATTTAACTGAGATGTTATCGGCGTTTAACGTGCTTGGCTTACTCATACGTGCTTTCCAGTATTTGAGGTTTCATCGTCGGTTTCATGCATTAATTCCTTTAACCGAGATTCCGGCAACATTCCCTCGCGCTTATAAAGCATCATAAATATCAAGATTCCGCCGAATAGGAGGAAGTTATATGAAGGGAAATTAATCTTGGTGCCAAGAAGTGAATTAACAGTGTCACCAATTGCTGGCAGGCCAGTTGCATTGACCCAAGCAATAGTTAGCGCGCCAACAATAACTCCCCATACATTTCCCATGCCGCCAAGAACTACCATCGCCAGCAGGATGATCGAGATTGAAAAGCTAAATCGATCAGCAAAGACACCATTTACGTGGGTAGCAAAAGCTACACCGCCAACTCCACCAGAGACTGCGCCAATTGCATATGCAGCTAACTTAGAGCGCATTAACGGAACACCCATCATGCTGGCAGCTAACTCATCTTCGCGAATTGCAAGCCATGCTCGGCCCAAGCGACCACTTCTGATTCGAAGTGAAATAAAGACCATCAGCGCAGTAAGTGAGACAAATATTAAGTATTTCCAGTCAAGATCAAATGGTCCCAATGTTTTTCCGAATAAACCAATGTTATCAACGGGTGCGATACCTTTAGAACCATTTGTTAAGTTAAAGCCACCGATGTTCTCACCGTTGTAGAAGATCTGCGGAATGATCTCACCAAAACCTAAAGTAACAAGTGCTAGATAGTCGCTCTTAAGGCGCAATGTAGGCGCACCAATAATCACACCAAATACAGCAGCAACTAGCCCGCCAATAATTAACACACCCCAGAACGAGATATGAATACCTCTTTGCTCAGCTGGCGCAGTAGATCCAACGTGAATACTTACCTGTTGGAAGAAATCTGACATTAACCAACCGGCTACATATCCACCGATTGCCCAGAAAGCGACGAAACCTAAATCAAGTAAGCCGGCGTAACCAACAACAATATTTAAGCCAAGTGCACAGATCACCCAAACTAATGCTTCATTTACAGTCGTTGCAGGCATCCATTTCTGGAAAATACTTGCCACCTCATATGGAAGAAGATCAATTACAAATGAGTAGAAAACCCAGATGCTAATAGCTGCAATTGAAAACCCACGAATCCATTTTGCTTGATCAAAGCCAGTAACAGCCTTCTTTGCAGTTTTGCCTTTTCTGATTCGAGGCAAAGATAATTTTAATTTTTTAGCCATCTTGTCTATACCTTTTCAACCATAGGTTTACCGAGCAAGCCTGTTGGCCTAAAGGTCATTAACAAAATTAAGATTGAGAAAACAACTGTTTGCGACCATTGCTGACCTAGACCAATTGGAAGACCATCATTTAACCCCTGGACCAAACCAATTAATATCGCACCAAGCACAGCTCCGGAGAGGTTTCCAATGCCACCAAGTACCGCAGAGGTGAAGGCAATTAACCCTAGTTGGTAACCCAAGTTGTAGTTGGTGAGTTCTCGGGTTTGTTGAAATAACAAACCAGCAGCGCCAGCTAGGGCGCCACCTAGTGCGAAAGTAAAAGCAATTGTCTTATTTACATTGATGCCCATTAGTCGCGCAGCATCTGCATCTTGGGCGGTTGCACGCATAGCTTTACCGCGACGTGTTTTTGTCACGATATATGTCATTAAGGCAAGTATTGGAATTGTTACGGCGAAGGAGAAAATTGTTGTGTACGCAATATGCACGCCAGAAATAATAAACTCGCCATCTGGCAGCACTGAGTTCCAGGATTTAGGACCTGAGCCGTTCCAGCGAATTCCGATGAATTGAAGAATAAAGGAGACTCCCACTGCAGTAATCAATGGTGCAAGTTTTGGAGCTCTGCGTAATCTTCGATAGGCAAATCTTTCGATCGCCACATTTATCGTGGCACAAAAGCCCATCACGGCAATCAAACAAGCAAAGAAGACTACATAACCCACAGTTGATGGCGACTCTTGGCCAAACCAAACTGCAATGAAGGTTGCCGCAAACAGGCCACCAATCATAAAGAGGTCTCCGTGGGCGAAGTTAATTAATTCGATAATTCCATAAACGAGGGTGTAGCCCAGCGCAATTAATGCATAAAGCACGCCATTGCTAATACCAATTACTGATGATTGAAAAAATTGTGAAGGAGATTTAACTAGGTTAACTCCTAGCCAGATTGAGACAAGCAGGATGATAAAGGTGGCAGCAGATCTTTCAAATACAACTCTTGAAGAAAATCGCGCACTTGCCATTTAATCAAACCCCTCTCCCTCTTGAAAAGCTTTGCCAGATTAGGTAGATCTTATGTGAAACGGGGGCGTTTTAACACGCCCCCGCCACACAATTTACTCTCAGTTTAATCTAAGAGTTATTTGTTATTGAACAGTCCAAGCCTTCAAAGTAGTTTCTTTGTTGTCTTTTACTATTTCAATTGTGATATCGATTGCTGATGTATCTCCAGAAGCTGGATCAATCGCTAGATCTTTACCAAGTACTGACTCATCTGCTGAAATTGTAATTCCAGAACCGGTGAATACAGCGTCACGAACACCCTTACGAGTTCCGTCTGATGCAGCAATTGCCTTCAAGATAACTTGAACAGCAGCTACTCCGTAGATTGGGTATGAACCAACTGGATCAGAACCGTACTTCGCCTTGTAATCTGCAACAAACTTTGCGCCAGCACCATTTGGGTTGTTAGCGATCAAAAGATCTGTTGAAAGACCTGCGAATGTGAGGTAAGCACCTTGTGCTTGAGGTAGCTCGTTAAACTCTGGGTAACCTGTGAAACCATCTGGTGCCATCAGCTTAACCTTAGTGTTATCGCCAAGGATCTTTACTTTGTCCTTAGTCAATGCTCCACCGTTGTTGTCGTAGATTCCTGCAAAGTAAACCATCTCTGGGTTAAGTGCTTTGATCTTTGTAAACAATGCAGAGTAATCAGTTTGCTTCTTATCCCAGCCCTCACCGTATTCACCAGAAGAAAGAACCTTGATTCCTTGTTTCTTAGCTTCAGCAGTGAATGCACGAGCAACACCTTGACCGTAGGTCTCTGTGTCATTTAGAACGTAAACTGACTTAACCTTTAGGTCTTGTGCTGCGAATTGAGCAGCTGCTGCACCTTGGTTGTCATCTGTTGTACATACGCGTGCGTATGAACGTGAACCTGATGGGAAGTACTTCTCTGGCTCGCCAGCATCCCAAGTTTTTGTTAATCCTGGGTTTGTATTGGCGTTAGAGATCATAAGCATTGGACCATCTGTAGCTTGGTTAACGATTGGTGCAATAATTTTTGCACAACCTGAGTTGTAAGTTCCCATGATGGCAACTTCACGCTTGTTTGCTACGTGCTCTTGCGCGTTAGCTGCACACTTTGCATCATCCCAAGAACCCTTGGCTGCTGTTGCATTGTCATACACCTTGAACTCAAGTTCGTATGTTCCAGCTTTGTAACCTTGTTGTTCAAGGTAAAGCTCGATTGCCTTATTTGTTGAATCATTTGAATCAAATGCTGATCCTTGTAGAGGTAGATCAGTTGAAATGATCAACTTGTTTGAAGAGCTGCAACCAGATAGCGCTGTAGCTGCAATTGCAGCAACGGCTAAACTGATAACAATCTTTGACAGTTTTTTCATTGGTACCTTTCTGTTTGTCTTCCTGTTCATATATCCCGGGACAGGGAGGTGAGAAGGGTATTAGGGGTGATACGGTGAAATCAAATGAGGGTAGCCGCTAGCCAGATAGCGAGATATTTCCTCGCATAATCCCCACCTTTTATTACTGAAACGTTATTTATCGGGCGCCAGCTCGGGATTGATCACCGCTAAAGCAACCTCATTCATTGAGATTCTCCGGTCCATCGCAGTTTTTTGAATCCAAGAGAATGCTTGAGGCTCGGTGAGATTTAAAGCTTTCATTAAAATTCCCTTTGCACGATCAATTAATTTACGTGTTTCAAGCCGCTCATAAATATCTGCAACCTCTGCCTCAAGAGATTTCATTTGCCGGTGTCTACTAATTGCAATTTCAATTGCTGGAATTAGATCATTTATTGAAAAAGGCTTAACCACATAAGCCATAACGCCAGCATCGCGTGCTCGATCTACTAATTCGCGTTGGCTAAAAGCCGTTAACATTAAAACTGGCGCTACTGAAATTATCTCTTCAGCTGCGGTAATGCCATCAATTTCTGGCATTTTCACATCAAGTATGGCTAGGTCAGGCTTATGTAACTTTGCTAACTCAATTGCAACTGCGCCGTTTTCGGCTTGTGCAATCACCTCATAGCCCGCTTCAGTTAACATCTCAACTAGGTCGAGTCGAATAATCGTTTCATCTTCGGCAACTAGGATGCGAATCTTTTGGGATGTGTTATTAGTGCTCATGTGCCTCGAGTCGGATTCGAACCGACACTATACGGTTTTTGAGACCGTCCTCTCTACCGTTGGAGTACCGAGGCGAAAGTGAAAGTTTAAGGCAGTTGGTACTTTATTAAAAATTACTTTCGGTAGGCGGGTGCGGCGCCACTTACAGCATCACCGATTTTGTGAACTCGCATCGCATTGATTGAGCCTGGAATTCCTGGCGGTGAGCCTGCAACAATTAATACTAAATCCCCTATCTTCACCCGCTTTGATTCAATTAATAAGGTGTCAACCTGCATAACCATTTCATCGGTGTGATTAACCGCGGCAGTTAACATTGGCTCAACACCCCAAGATAGTGAAAGCCGGTTATAGGTTCCATTATCTGGTGTCATTGCCAGCATCGGAATTGGTGAGCGCAGGCGCGACATTCTTCTAGCCGAGTCACCACTTTGGGTGAATGCCACCAAGATTTTTGCGCCAACAATTAAACCAACCTCTGTTGCCGCCTTAGTGATGGCACCCCCCTTTGTTGCAGGTGAGTGTTTTAATGGTGGGATCTGATCCAATGCAACATTTTCTGTGTGTTCAATTATTCGCGCCATCGTCTGAACAGTCTCAATCGGAAACGCACCAACGGATGTTTCACCAGATAACATCAAAGCATCGGCGCCGTCCAAAACTGCATTTGCGCAATCAGTAGCTTCCGCTCTAGTTGGCCGTGAGTTAGAAATCATTGAGTCAAGCATTTGTGTTGCCACAATTACCGGCTTCGCACTTTCGCGCGCCAAAGTGATGCAACGTTTTTGCACCATTGGTACCTCTTCTATTGGCAGCTCTACTCCTAGATCACCACGGGCAACCATGATTCCATCAAATGCATCAACGATCTCCTGCAGATTTTCAACCGCCTGTGGTTTTTCAATCTTGGCAATTACTGGAATGCGAACTCCCACTTCATCCATAATTGCATGCACATCTTTTAAATCAGCGGCGCTTCTAACAAAAGATAATGCTATGAAGTCAGCGCCCGCTTTTAAACCCCAACGAAGATCTGCTTTGTCCTTCTCAGATAAGGCCGGAACAGATACGGCAACTCCGGGTAAATTCAAACCTTTATTGTTACCTACCATTCCTGGTTGAATTACCGTTGTTACAACCTCATTGGCAGAAACCTTTGTTACTTGTACCGTTACCTTTCCATCATCAATTAAAATGTAATCACCAGCCTTGCAATCTCCTGGTAATCCTTTATATGTAGTTCCAACCCGCTCTTTTGTGCCATCTACCTCTTCAGTAGTGATTGTGAAGATATCTCCACGAGATAACTCGTGCGGACCATCAGCAAATCTTGCTAAACGAATCTTGGGACCTTGTAGATCAACTAAAACTGCAACTGGCTGATTAGCCTTTTTTGCCGCCGCTCTAACCATATCTAAGCGAAGTTGATGCTCGGAGTGTTCTCCATGGGAGAGATTTAAGCGAGCCATGTTCATGCCGGCTTCAACTAATTCAGTGATTTTCTCAACTGATTCAACTGCTGGTCCGATCGTGCAAACAATTTTAGCCCGGCGCATTTGCCTACCTTAAACCATCATTGGTTTAGCAGTTGGCTCTATCGGTGAAGGTAGTTGTGTGTTGCCAGTTAAATACTGATCAACTGATGAAGCAGCGCTTCTTCCTTCTGCAATTGCCCAAACAATTAGGGATTGTCCTCTGCCGGCATCACCACAGATAAACACCCCATCAGCTTTGGTTGCATAACTTTGATCTCGTTTAATATTTCCCCGCTCATCAACTTCCACTTCAAGTTGATCCAGTAATTGCGATTTTTCCGGGCCAGTAAATCCCATTGCCAAAAAGACTAGATCCGCCGGAATGATTTTTTCAGATCCAGCAACTGGCTCAAATTTGCCATTGATTAATTGTGTTTCTACTAATTTAAGTCCAGTTAAGTTACCCGCGCCATCCTTTGTAAACTCCTGTGTTGAAACAGAGTAGATACGCTCTCCTGCTTCTTCATGTGCACTGCTAACTCGATAAATCATTGGATAGGTTGGCCAAGGTTGAGAGTTGGGACGCTCATCTGTTGGTCTTGGCATAATTTCAAGTTGGGTAACTGATTTAGCACCTTGCCTAATCGCAGTTCCTAAACAATCTGCCCCAGTATCGCCACCGCCCAGAATGATTACATCTTTACCAGCTGCATTAATTGGTGGAACTTCAATCTCCCCTAGCGCTTGTTTATTTCCCCAAGGTAGATACTCCATTGCCTGATAAACACCAATTGCATCTCGGCCCGGCACATCAAGATCTCGCCAATTAGTTGCACCAATCGCAACAACTACCGCATCATATTTAGTGCGAAGTTGTGATCCAGTTATATCAACTCCAACATTAACCCCAGTTCTAAATCTGGTGCCCTCTTGTTCCATCTGGAATATTCTGCGATCAATAATTGATTTCTCCATTTTAAACTCTGGAATTCCATACCGAAGCAGGCCACCAATTTTATCCGCACGTTCATAAACTGCCACCGTATGTCCGGCCCTAGTTAATTGCTGCGCAGCAGCTAAGCCAGCAGGTCCTGAGCCAATAACGGCAATTGTTTTTCCAGTTAATCTATCTGGAGCTAGTGGTTTAACTCGTTTTTCTAAGAATGCTTCTTCAATTGTTCTAAGCTCAACTTGCTTAATCGTGACAGCATCTGCATTGATGCCGATTACACATGCTGTCTCACATGGGGCTGGGCAAAGGCGACCAGTAAATTCTGGGAAATTATTTGTTGCATGAAGGCGATCAATCGCCTCATCTTTTTCATTTCGCCAAATTAATTCATTCCACTCCGGGATTAAGTTGCCAAGTGGGCAGCCCTGATGGCAAAACGGAATTCCACAATCCATGCAACGACCCGCTTGTTTTTGTAGATCGGTGAAATCCTGCTCGAGATAAACCTCTTTCCAATCTTTAATGCGAACATCAACTGGCCTGCGCTTTGGTAATTCGCGAGGTGTATTTAAAAATCCCTTTGGATCACCCATTGATGGCCGCCATAACTGCGCCTTCAACTGGCATACCTTCACGAGTTGCTTTAGCCATTACCTCTAACACTCGCGCATAATCACGGGGCATGATTAAAGAAATCCGTTGTTTTTGGGTTGACCAGTTATCCAAAATTTCTTTTGCAACCAGTGATTGAGTCTCTAGGTGGAAAGTTTTTATCACATTTAAAAGCATCTGCTCTTGATCATCTGGAATGCTGATCACATCTACCATTTCAGGATTTACCAATCTTTGATCAAGATCTAATACAAAGGCGCGACCACCAGACATTCCAGCTGCAAAGTTTCGGCCAATGTTTCCCAGTACAACTACTGTGCCACCGGTCATGTATTCACAGCCATGATCACCGGCTCCCTCAACTACGGCAATAGCACCAGAGTTTCGCACACAAAACCTCTCCCCAACTATGCCTCGAATATAAATCTCACCAGAGGTTGCGCCATAGCCAATTACATTTCCAGCAATCACATTCTCATTTGATTTTAAGATGGCTGCTTCATCAGTTCTTACAATTATCCGGCCACCAGATAAGCCCTTACCCACATAATCATTTGCATCACCAAATAAGCGAAGCGTTAAACCAGATGGAATAAATGCGCCAAGTGATTGCCCGGCTGAGCCATGCAAAGTCACATCTACAGTGTTGGCTGGCAAGCCAACGCCACCGAATTTTCTAGTAATTTCGGCGCCAAGCATCGTTCCCACAGTTCGATTTACATTTCTAACTGGCAATTCAATCTTTACTAGATCTGCCTTTTCAAGCGCGTTTTTTGCAAGTTCAATTAGATTCTTGTCTAATGCATTCTCAAGTCCATGTTCTTGCGTAATTGTATTTTTACGCTCAGCTGAATCAGTTGGCGCGAGCAGTAATGGGGCTAGATCTAAACCAGCAGCCTTCCAATGCTCAACAGCTTTTCTAGTTTCTAACAATTCAACCTGACCTACCGCCTCTGCCAAAGTTTTAAATCCTAGTTGCGCAAGTAGCTCACGAACTTCTTGGGCGATATATTCAAAGAAGGTTTCAACAAACTCTGGTTTACCAGTGAATTTTTTCCGAAGTTCAGGATTTTGAGTTGCAACTCCAACTGGGCAAGTATCTAAATGACATACCCGCATCATGATGCAACCAGAAACAACAAGGGGCGCCGTAGCAAAACCAAACTCCTCGGCTCCAAGCAGTGCAGCAATAATTACATCTCTACCGGTTTTCATTTGACCATCTACTTGAACAATAATTCGATCACGCAATCCATTTAGCATCAAGGTTTGTTGCGTTTCAGCTAATCCAATCTCCCATGGCGCACCTGCATGCTTTAAAGAGGTTAGTGGCGAAGCACCAGTTCCACCATCATGGCCGGAGATTAAAACAACATCAGCATGTGCCTTACTTACTCCTGCTGCAACAGTTCCAACCCCAACTTCTGCAACTAACTTAACGTGAATTCGGGCTTGGTCATTCGCATTTTTTAAATCATGAATCAATTGCGCTAAATCTTCAATTGAGTAAATGTCGTGATGTGGCGGCGGTGAAATTAATCCAACACCAGGTGTTGAGTACCTAACCTTTGCAATCCATGGGTAAACCTTGTTGCCTGGTAACTGCCCACCTTCACCAGGTTTTGCTCCTTGCGCCATTTTGATTTGAATATCTTGAGCATTAACTAAGTACTCACTAGTAACACCAAAGCGTCCACTAGCTACCTGCTTAATTGCGGATTTTCGAGAGTCTCCATTTGCATCAGGGATATTGCGAGCTGGATCTTCACCACCCTCACCAGTATTAGATTTTCCACCAAGGCGGTTCATTGCAATCGCTAAAGTCTCATGTGCCTCTTGTGAGATTGAACCGTATGACATCGCACCAGTTGCAAATCGCTTAAGAATTTCCGAAGCTGGCTCAACCTCTTCAATTGAGATCGGCTTTCGTACCCCAGTTTTAAACTCAAATAATCCTCGCAAGGTCATCAATGCTTTAGATTGATCATCAACTGATTTCGTGTATTGTTGAAAAATATCAAATCTTTTATTTCGGGTTGCATGTTGTAATTTAAAAACTGTCTCTGGATTAAATAAATGAGGCTCACCCTCACGTCGCCATTGGTACTCACCGCCGATTTGTAATCTCTTACTGCCTGGAATTTCTCCCCCTGGTGGATATGCAATATGGTGTCGCTTAATTGTTTCTTGAGCGATCACATCAATTCCAACGCCACCTAATCTTGAAGTTGCGCCCACAAAGTACTCATCGACAAACTCTCTAGATAGACCAATTGCTTCAAAAATTTGCGCACCGGTATATGAGGCGATTGTAGAAACTCCCATTTTGGACATTACTTTTAATACACCTTTACCAAGTGATTTAATTAAATTGCGCACCGCTTTCTCTGGCGTAATTCCAGTGATAACTCCCTGTCTAACAAGATCTTCCGCACTCTCCATAGCAAGGTATGGATTAACCGCAGCTGCGCCGAAACCAATTAATAAAGCCACATGATGAACCTCGCGGACCTCACCTGATTCAACAATTAAACCAACCTTGGTACGATTTTTTTCTCGGATTAAATGATGATGAACTGCAGAGGTTAAAAGAAGTGAGGGAATTGGGGCATTTTCAGCATCACCATCTCGATCAGACAAGATAATTATTCGGGCGCCCTGCGCTATTGCCTCAGATACTTCTGTACGTATTTCTTTTAAGCGATTGCTCAGTGATGCTCCCCCACCTGCGATTGGGAAAAGTCCTCTAACAATGTGAGCTGTAAATCCTGGATGATCACCGTCGGCATTAACGTGAATAATTTTTGCCAACTCATCATTATCTATAACTGGAAATTGCAAAGAGATTTGCCGACATGATGATGGTCCTGGGTCTAGGAGATTATGTTCTGGACCAATTGAGCCACCTAATGAGGTAACTAACTCCTCGCGAATTGCATCCAGCGGTGGATTAGTAACTTGAGCAAATAGCTGCGCAAAATAATCAAATAACAATCTTGATTTTGCCGATAGCGCGGCGATTGGAGTATCTGTTCCCATTGAACCAAGTGGCTCTGCGCCATTTTTTGCCATCGGTGTGATGATGATGCGCAGTTCCTCTTCTGTATAACCAAATGCGCGTTGGCGGCGAAGTACAGATGAGTGCGGGTAAACAATATGCTCACGAGCAGGCAGATCACTCAAGCGAACCAAACCGCCATGCAGCCAATCACTATATGGCGCAGCACTTGTTAAGGACTTCTTGATTTCATCATCTTCAATGATTCGTCCTTGTGCGATATCTACTAAGAACATGCGACCTGGTTGCAATCTACCCTTGCGAATAATTTTCTCCGGCGCAAAATCTAAAACGCCAGCCTCTGAAGCTAGAACAACTAAGCCATCATCTGTAACCCAAAATCTTGAAGGCCGTAAACCATTTCGATCCAAAACTGCACCAATCTGGCGACCATCTGTAAATGTCACACACGCTGGTCCATCCCATGGCTCCATTAACGCTGCATGAAATGCGTAGAAATCTTTTCGCTCTTGATCCATCGTTGCATGATTTTCCCAAGCTTCAGGAATCATCATTAAAATTGAGTGCGGCAATGTTCGCCCACCTAAATACAAAAGTTCTAGGACTTCATCAAAGGAAGCTGAGTCACTGCCAGCCGGATCAACAATT
>Ga0247722_10001001_pt1 | contig 16127 bp, 18 predicted proteins | sample MSEWelMarce3H_FC_FD_189094 | JGI IMG/M metagenome (GOLD analysis project Ga0247722, IMG submission 189094) | Subsurface sediment microbial communities from gas well in West Virginia, United States - MSEEL Well Study Marcellus 3H_FC | ecosystem: Environmental > Terrestrial > Deep subsurface >... | reverse complement strand
TAGATAAAATCGCTTTATATATCGTTATTTGTTATGGTGGATATTTGTTTTACAATAAGATAGATAACGAGTCATTAACCGGTATGAAGTTGTTTCTGAATGTGATTATAGTGTATAGTGTATAGTGTAGTGGTGTAATAAGTATTAGTAAAATATAGTGAATGTCTAATAGTATATAAAATGTTAAAAATTGAAATAGATGTAAGTGTGAAAAAGAAAGTATAATCTTAAAAACGTTAAAAAAATGCCGTGCAATTACTGTAAGTGCGAGAAGTTAGAGAATAGTTCAACGCATACGCTGTCGAAGTGCGTCGCGTCGGTGGAAAGTTGGGTGGGTCCTATCAAGGAATTGTGGTTAACCCATAGTTGTGACGTGTCTTATCAGCGAGTTGTGTTGTTATCGTATTCGAACGCGAGACTGCAGAAGATGTGTATGATTTACCACGTGCCGATGAAGACGTCATACACCAAGTTGAGACTGGTAACTCGTCTGATAGACGTGATGACGTTTGTGCGATACATCTATCCGCGTGCTCTGCGATTGAGTGTGGAAGAGATGTCGTTAATCGACGGTTTCTACGCGGAAACGCTGGTGTCGGAGGCAGCGAACGATGCAGCGTGGTTAGACGATATGAAGTGGTACAACATCCAAATCGAGTCATTCTACGCCATGCGTTTTGGTCGTGGAGACGCTCGTCGCGAGGAAAAGAAGTGGTTCAATCCGTTGATAACAAGGGTAACCATAAACGTGGCGTTACAAGAGGTGGGTGAATGTGGTATATGCTTCGAGGAGAGACCAAGAACGCGGTTCGGATGCTTGCATGATTTTTGCAGTGAATGCGTGAATACGTTGTGTATGTCGAAGTGTAACGCGAATACGCGAGTGTCCTGTCCGATGTGTCGTGCGAACGTATCGCTGTATCAAACGCACAGTTATTCAGCGTATCTCGATATGACTCGCCTGATGCGTATTTTAGATGTTCGAATGCATTAGAGTAGCGCATACAGTAGAATAGGTCATACAGTAGAATAGGTCATACAGTAGAATAGGTCATACAGTAGAATAGGTCATACAGTAGAATAGGTCATACAGTAGAATAGGTAAGGGGTCGCCAATAAGGATCGTAATATTCATAAGAATCCCCCCCTTTTTTCTTTTGTTTGTTTTGTTAGAAAAAATAACTAACAAAACAAAATTAAAAAAATGTCTTTTGTTTATAAGTGTCATACCCATTTTTGGCGATATATTCCATTTCTCTCATAATAGCACCATATGAGCTTCCTGAATGATTGCTATTAATGGGGTCCTTCCACATTTGTTGGTTGAGTCTATCTAACTCGGGTGTTTTGGTCCACATGAACCCGGTATTATGCGGAGGTTGATAAGTTCTCATCCAATCCCATAACTCGCATAATGTGATGGCCGCGTGTGCGCTTTTTAAGAATTCTTTTGTGGACTCGTCCTTAATAAAATTAAAGTCTCCATTACCATAATAAGTTTTATCCATGTTATAAATATAAATGGAAATGTATTTATATTATTTATATTTGTTAGTTTGTTAGATTCTAACAAAAAAATATATAAAAATATTATAGTTATGGAGTTCTCATATATTCTGGTGTGCGTATCAGTGTGCGCATATGGGTGCGCATATGGGTGCGCATGAGTGTGCGTATCAGTGTGCGCCCCCAGTGTGCGTCTCGGTCTGCGCATGAGTGTGCGCCCCAGTGTGCGCCTCAGGTTGCACATGAGTGTGCGCATTTGTTAGAATATTTTTCTCAAAGAATATAAAATGTATATATTGTATCACATCTTGATAGTAGTGATGGAATATAGTTTGTATGTTCAATACTCGTCGTCGATGGGTAATATATGGTTGCGCGCGAATGCTGAAAACGAAACGGTGTTCTGTCCGATGAACCTAGTAGACCTGATATTGTCGCCATTTCACCGCCCGTATTTTTGGAGCGCCAGTCTGCTGCCGGTCAACATTTATGTGCATATGTTAGGATATATTGTGTTGTACAGTATCGCGGTTTATTTTTGTTAGATTATTCTATTTCTATTTCATATTTTGAAAAATGTTTAGATATATAATGGATAATCCATTGTGTTATTATTCAAGTTTATTATTTGTGGTAAACGTGGTTGTGTGTATTTATCATGAATATTATTTATATTCTGTTTGTTTTGTGTTGTTAACCATTACGTCTTTGTACTACCATTCGCGTTATACGCCATTTTCCGGAGTGATAGATAAAATCGCTTTATATATCGTTATTTGTTATGGTGGATATTTGTTTTACAATAAGATAGATAACGAGTCATTAACCGGTATGAAGTTGTTTCTGAATGTGATTATAGTGTTATCATTTCTGTCGACTATTGTATTGTATTATAATGTGATTTGTTGTTGCGAAGATACTTTAATCGCCAATTGTTATCATGCATTAATGCATTGTATAAGTTCGATTGGTCATGTATGTATCGCAATTGTATAACGTGACTCATTTCCCATAGTGTCACTCATTTCCAATAGTTGTATATTCTACAGTATACACGTGAGTATAGTATATATTCTACAGTATGCTCCATATATAAAAGTAGTAATTGCGAATCTGTATATAAAAGTAACAAAATTGAAATGCTTTTACTAAATGATAATGAAATTACAAAATTTTAAATAAAATGCCGTGTCAATACTGTAAAAATCCAAGTCATCGTATATCATCATGCGACGCATCAGTAGAGGATTGGATAGGTTCAATAAATGAGATATGGGTATCTCAACGTTACAATATATTGTTTCAAATCGAAACGCTGAGTAAGTACTCGCAACCGCAACTAGTAATGGTGGGAAGGTCATTGGGAATGAGTGTGCCTACTACTAGTAACAAGGGAAATCTAATTGCAAGAATAGTCGTGAATCGTATTCAAACGCAAATAGTCCCACGAGTTGGAACTATCTCTTTGGAAGAGCGAGCGTTAATACACAATTCATACGAAATATTGTTGGCGAGTGTATTTCCGGGTTTTCTGCGTATACGTCAACCGCGTCTCGTTATAGTAGATGCGCTGGAAGAGTTCTACGTGACGTGGGTAGGTCGAAAACGAATGAGTATGGAAATAGTGCAGTTTTTGCAAATGCTCCAACCAGTTAAAGTCGTCGATATTAACGTGAATCAAGCGATGCAAGAAGCGGACGAATGTGGAGTTTGTTACGAGACCAAATCAAGAGTCAAATTCAATTGTTTGCACGAGTTTTGCAAAGATTGTGTGCATCTGCTATGTGCGGATAAAAGCGTGAGTCCAATCAAGTGTCCGATGTGTCGTGTGAGTGTCACCTCATTCGAAGTGGAAGACGAAGCGTCAAGGGAAGCGTTATTAGTGGTAGCATAGGTAGGTAGCGTAGGTAATATAGTTATAGATAAGGGGTCGCCCCCCTTTTTCTTTTGTTAGATTGTTATATTCTACCAAAATAATAATAATATATTGTTACTGGTTTCCCATAGTGTCACTCATTTCCAATCTTGTATTATTATTATTATTATTATGCATGGTATATAGTATATTCTACAGTATGCGTTTGTATGGTATATAGTATATTCTACAGTATGCGTTTTTATGATATATAGTATATGGTACATAGTATATTCTACAGTATGCACCATATGTTATAAAAATAGTAAAGATGATAACGTATATAAAAATAAACAAAATTGAAATGCTTTTACACCGTAGTATTAAAGTACAAAATTTTAAATAAAATGCCGTGTCAATACTGTCGTAATCCAAGTCATCGTATAGCATCGTGCGACTCGTCTGTCGAGCGTTGGATAGGTCCAATAAATGAGATGTGGGTATCTCAACGTTACAATATATTGGAGCAAATCGAAACGCTGAAAGTGTACTCCCAGGTGAAACTGTTAATGGTGGGAAGGTCGCAGGGAAAGGCATGGTCTAGTGGTAGCAAGCAAGGGTTGATAACAAGACTAGTCGAGAATCATATATTAACGCAAGTGGTTCCGCAAGCGGAAATCGTCTCATTGGAAGCGCAAGCGTCAATAAACAATTCATACGAGATGTTATTGGAGTCAGATGTTCTGGGTTCTCGTACTCTGAGTCGAATTCTAACAGACGCCCTGGAACAGTACTACGTCGCGCGGTTAGGTCAAAGACGAACTGGTCGGACCATGGAAGAGGTAATGTATTCAATCGAAAACCCAGGTGAAGTCCTGCAAGACGTCGTTGTCAGCGTGAATCAATCGATGGAAGAAGTGGGCGAATGCGGACTTTGTTACGAGTCCAAATCAAGAGTCAAATTCAATTGTTTGCACGAGTTTTGCAAAGATTGTGTGCATCTAATGTGTGCGCATAAAGGTGAGCATGCTATCAAGTGTCCGATGTGCCGTGCAAGTGTGACAACATTCGAAGTGGAAGACGAAGCGTCAAGGGAAGCGTTATTAGTGGTAGCGTAGATAGCGTAGATAGTTATAGATAAGGGGTCGCCGATAAGGATCGTAATATTCATAAGAATCCCCCTTTTTTCTTTTGTTTTGTTAGATTGTATATTCTAACATTGTTACTGGTTTCCCATAGTGTCACTCATTTCCAATCTTGTATTATATTATATTATATACATATGGTAATATGCTACACCGTATATGATATATTCTACAGTATCCGTTTGTATGATATATTCTACAGTATACACTACACGGTATCTACACTATACACCAAAAATATAAAAAACAGTAAAATCAAAAACTTATAGTGTAATTAAAAAATTGAAATGCAAAATTAAAATAAATGAAAAGTACAAAATTAAAAACCTTAAAGAGCGAATGAATAATTTACCAATGAATCCTCCCGCATTAGTAAGACAAGTGAACGTGGGCGCATTTCGCGCGAGAATCGGTTCCGAGCAATATTTTAGAGTGTTATCTGAATCTGGCGACATATTGTTGATAGATTACACTCGAGACTGTCGCACGGTGTTGGAATTAAAACCAGGTACGTTATATCCGCATGCGTTTTATAACCAGGTTTATCATGGAGACAAAGTGAGTTTACAACTCCAATTCGTGGACCTTGCGACAGGTAACATCTTACCTGACTGGGAGTATGACGCCGCGTCAAATCTCACTCTAAAGTCCGGATGTGTGTCTAATGGCGATATCACAATCATTTCCCCAATGGAAGGTGACCTCGGAGTTGCGCCGACGAAGGTATATACCCACACTGCATTCGAGACGATGTAAGTAGCATAGATTGTACTGTAGAATAGATTGTACTGTAGCATAGATTGTACTGTAGTACCGTAGAATAGATAAGGGGTCGCCGATAAGGATCGTAATATTCATAAGAATCCCCCTTTTTTTATTCAAAATAATAGTAAATACAATTCAAATACTATTATTATAAAATTGAAATCTAAATTCGATACAATATTAATGTACAAACTCAAAAACCTTATTATTTATTTAAAACGTAAAAATGCCGTGTATTTATTGCAAAACCATCAAGAGTCCGAATAGTTCAACTCATTCGTTATCAAGATGCACCGAATCCGCGAATGAGATTCTTGGTCCAATCGTAACTCTTGTTACCGAACACGCGCACGATATACGCAAACAGGCGCTGGAATTATCCGATTATTCCAAGGGTCAACTTGCGATGGCGTGCAAACAATTCGATACGTACTTTTCGGGGTCAAAACCATTCTTAATCGCGGCGATTATTAGAAAATTCTTCCAAAGTCAAGTAATTCGTTATTCCTCAACAATCACTTCAAGAAATGTTCGCATATTTACCGCATCATACGATGCAGTATTCGCAGACGAACCGAGTGAGTTGCGCACGTTGCTGATTGAGATAATGGAAACACTTTATCGTCGCTTGTTTGGGGTAAGACGGAACGGGGTAGATATTAATACTTATTATCGTCCCTATATCGCTCTTCGCGAGGAGAACCGCGCTCATGCTGCTCGTGCTGCTCGTGCTGCCGCTAGTGCTGCGCGGGATGCGGACCTTCCAGTAAGAGTGTATCCTCATCTTTCGCACTTGAAAAAACTGTCAATTCAAATCGCGGTAGTCCAGGTGCAGAACAAAGAATGCGATATTTGTTGCGATTCCGAAAACCCGACTGCAAAGATGGGGTGTTCGCACGAATTTTGCGTCGGTTGCGTCAACAAGTTATGTAGTTCAAGGTCCAAATCGTTCATTTCCTGTCCAATGTGCCGAGCGGAAATATCCAGTATCCAGGTAAGTAACGCCGAAATCCAACACAGTCTTAATACTCAAATATTGAGATGCTAAGTGTAGTTATATTAAAAAAACAAAAACAAAAACAAAAAAGTACTGTAGTTAACTAAGTAAGTAGTTGTAGTAGGGGTCGCCATTAAGGATCGTAATATTCATAAGAATCCCCCTTTTTTTAGTTATACCTTTTTTTAGTTATACAAAATATTAGAACACAATTCGGTGTTAGTGTTAAAAAAAAGAGGAGGTGGTCCTCCCCTCTTTTTTGTACTGGATTCTGGATTCTGGATTCTGGATAGTCCCTATATGCAGATGTTAGTTGATATTGGTTAAATAGTACGTACCTTCTATAATATAATATGATATGATATGATATGATATGATATGATATGATTACTCCGATGTAGTGGTTAACGCTCCGACTTTTTGGACAAGTAGATTCGCCAGCATGAACCACATCACATTAATTGTGGAACCGCCGTTGTAAACTGTCCATCTAAGTGCTTGACATTGCGGGGATAGCGTCATAAACGGCGAAATGAAAAACCCATAGAATGAAAACGGAACGCAAAAATACGTATATAAATGCGCTGCGACGAAATGCGACAGAATACAGATTAAATATACGCACACCATTTTGAACCCATAAGACTTGAAGATTGGATACATTATTGCTATTGTGTTTTTAAAATTATACATCGCTGAATAATAAAATAAATATTTCAATTTTTTCATTACGTTATAAGTTTTTGATTTTACTATATTTTTGAAATGTTTTATAAAAACATATGTTTTAAAACATGTGTTTTATTACCAATATACTATATACTATACTATATACTATACCAATATACTATACCAATGTACTATACCAATATACTATATACTATACCAATACTTTGTATAAAAGTATTTCAACGTATAAAGTATTTCTACGTATAAAAGTATTTCAAAAATATAGTAAAATCAAAAACTTATAGTAAAATAAAAAAATTGAAACATTATAAATATAATATATTAGTATTACAAAGTCAAAAACCCTGATAATAATCAATAACAATGTCAAGCAACGTCTTATCGTGCAAAGTGTGTATGGATGCGAATAAACCAAAGGAGGTATACTCATCGCATAGAGTGAAACAAAATGGGGTTGTCGTCTGCCCCACGTTGTTGTCGCAGGAGTGCAGGTATTGTCGTAAGAAAGGGCATACTGTCAAGTTCTGTTCTGTTCTTGAAAAAGAGAATGAACGGAAGAAAAAACAACTCGCAGACGGCAGCGCAGTCAAGAGCGCATTGAAGAGCGCAGATGACAACAAAAAAAGTCAAAGAGTCGGGTTCACAGACCCGATTTCCACAACCAATCGTTTCAGAGTACTTGGAGAGCAAGATGACTGGAACGCCGGGTTGTGTTTGACCGATATCGTTGCGCCGGCGTTAAACGAAATTCCGCGCGTAAAGGATGAGTTTCCGGCGCTGTGCAATAATATAATTGTAAACGCCGCAACGCTCGGTGGATATGCAACTGCGTTAAAGACGCCGACTCCTCAGAAGTTCATCCCTCGGACGTTCATCAAGACTCAGACCAAGGAACCTCCGACCAAAGAACCTCCGACCAAGGCGCAAATAGAGAATCATAAAATGCTTTTCAAAACATACGACCCAACTCAGAAAAAATCGTGGGCGAACTGCAACTCAGACTCAGAAGATTCAGATGACGAAGAAGAGACCAAAGAAGAGACCAAAGAAGGAACCTGTGCATGGTAAGAGAAGAGAGGTCATGGGTAAGAGAGAGAACAGGTAAGTAAATTAATTACTATTTATTATTCATCCAACCAACACAAGGACCAACACAAGGACCAAAAGGTATGAACTATATTATAAACATACTCTTATTTAACTTACATACTAACAAAAAATGGACGAAAGTCCCTTTTTTGTTTTTTGTTACTCATTTTTATAATCAATAAATAATAAAAATGATACGTAAAAAAAGGGGTTACCTTATGGTTTTACTATACTTAATGTTAACCCTTTATATATCTACTCTATAACAACGCTACTCTATAACAACGCTACTCTATAATAATGCTACTCTATAATGCTATTGCTACTTACTCTAACAACAATCACAATTAAAACAATAACAGGTAGAACACTGAATGGGCGAACACTGAATGGGCATAACAAGTTCATCCAGGGCAATTACCTGAATTGTATTGTCCTCTTCTTCGGTATATTGTATGATTCCCGGTTCGATGAAGTTATACATGTTGTTATAAAATGTAGAATAACGGTCATCTACAAAATTGAAAAACTCCAATTCTACTGGATGTGGGGCAACTGGATGTGGGGCAATGTCTTCTTGTGGGTCTTCATGGTGGTCCGATGCAGCGTCAAACTCTAGATCGCAATCTGGGTGGGGTCCATTTGTCTGACGATTAAGTACTGTAATATCGACTTGCTCTGATTCCGCAGTGTCTTGCGTAACATAAAACACATGCTGACAGTTCATACGTTGTAACGGAGGAGGAGGTGGTAACACGAATTCTTGGTCCTCTTCTTCTACGTCAATAACATTCTCATTCTCATTCTCGCTCATTTCGTTATTATAAGACATTTTTATATTTGTACATTATGTAATATATTAAATATGATTTCAATTTTATATATTAAGTATTAAAATATAATTCTACTATATTTTCAATTGTTTTACCCTATATTTTTTGTCACTCATTTCCCAGAGTGTCACTCATTTCCAATCTTCCTATTATATGGAGATGTTAGGGTTATTAGGGTTAGGTTAGGGTTATTAGGGTTAACAGGTAGGGTTATAATTATTAGGGTTATTATGGGTTAGGGTTAGGGTAGACAGTGCATCAATAACGAGATAAATCTCTTATTTCTTTTTCCCCCTCTTTCTTGTGTTTCCCTTATTTCTTTTCTTTCTCCCTTTTCTCGATTTTTTTCTTCCGCGACCCAATAAGATTCCCTCTATTTTTATAGTCATCATATCTATTTCATCTATAATAGCGTCCATAAATTCAATATCAGACGGTCCACTTGCCTGAGTATGTGCAGCGGCTTCAAAATCGATTAGATAACTCTTTCCTTCTTCTTCATTATATATTATATTTTCCCATTGAATATCATTATGATAAAACCCTTTCTTATTCATTTCATCGACTCTTTCGCGAAGATATCGTAGAGACGTAAGTAATTTTTTATATCCTGCTATATGTTCAAATGTAATCTCACGTTCTAGTATCAATTCGGGATGAAAATATAAATCATGCAAATACTCTAAAAATGTAAGATCTTGACCACCTATCAGTAAATCCTCTCTCAACCAATTCTTCAACCAGGTCTTCATCTAAACTCTGCATTATATATTATTATCTATTTTTTTTTCTCGTTTTCCCTTTCATCTATCTATAACAATTTTTTCAGATACTAATTTCGATATATAATTGGATTATCTATACCTGAATGTCCTTCTCCAATAAAGAGAACGTCATGCAATGCGTCCAGATTTTCTTTATCTTGGTCAGATTGCATATACAGAAAATTTATTATTTAGAAATAATATTCAACAAATTTAAAATATATTGTAAATATATAATAATATGCTTTTCGGTCATGATAGTGATAAGAGATTTCAACGGATTGTTGCAGAGCAAGAGAAGAAACAGGAAGCGGCCCGGATGGCGGAGGAAGCGGAGGAAGCGAAGAAACGGATGGAACAGGAAGCGGAGGAAGCGAAGACCCGGGCGGAGGAAGCGAAACTAAAGAGTACATATATGTATCAACTACAAAATTTGGGAAAGCAGGTTTATAGTGCTTTACCAAGTCGTAATGATATGGTTTATAATTCTTTTACTCCTCTTGTTCATATCCCTGCTAGAAGGTTTTTTCCGTCTTTATATAGCGATACAGGTTCCGTCGCCGATACAAGTTCCGCCGTTGCTCCCAGTGAAGAGCGAGAATCTAGAAAGGGACTTACAGTAGGTCAGGTATTTCTCGATCGTGACATGTCAATTGACTATTACGTCCCAGTTCAAATAACAGACAGCAGACAGTTGGGAAATTATCGTGCATACCTCGCTTTATTTGAAGAAATGAATACCAAATTATTGCGTCTCATACATTCTGAACGTTCCAGACATGTAGATACATCTAATCATTTTGTTAATTTGAGTGTATATAGACTTACTGCTGAAATACGTAAAGAAAAAGAAACTTTGCTCACTAAATTGAGTGAAAAATTTCAAAAATTATACGAAGATGGTAAAAAAATTATACTTCTTAAATATTTTATGGATCAGTGTCTAGGTTATTATAAAGAATCAAACGATGATAGACAACTGATGACCAATTTGGCGACATTTTATCGTCAATTATATGTTATTACCGGCGGATACTACTATTTTATTGATACATACAATTTCTTCTATTGTTTACCTATTGAAATTGTCGTCATGGCAGTACTTACATCACTAAATAATGAAAATCATTATTCTATTGGTTATTATAAAAGTCAATACAATCGTGGTCTTCCTTTGTTTGCGGATTGGGAAAACCCAAATGTATCATATGAATCTGAAGAACAGCGTGATAACGAAATAGAAAAAATATTAAAATTTTATGAGAAACATGAAGAAGAGTTAAAAAAGTGTACAAGAAGACATAAACCGACGCCTGCTTCAGTAAGTAAAGCAATAAAATATAATATGCACAAATTTATTGGTTCTTTCGATTATTATAAAGAACTATTACCAGACGACCAACATCAAGGTTTTATGATAGCTGCCAAACCCCACCACCAACGTCTTATGATAGCTGACGCACCCCGCGCGTCTCACACACCCCGAACGTCTCAAACACCCCGAACGTCTCACACACCCCCCACAGAATTCGAGTCTGAAACATTCTACAATAACTTATTAAGTCAAGATCTAAATGTGGAATTAGATAAAGATCGAAAATTACGTGGACTATTAAGAGTGGGGGCAATGTGTAAAATAGCTGAAGATATTATATCATTGAGACGACAACTTTATCCTGTGATGGTTAATAAATTGGGTTATGATATAACAAACACTTTCAAACTAGGAGGAAAATCCAGAAAACAACGCAAATCCAAAAAACAACGCAAATCTAGAAAACAAAAACAATCCAGAAAACAAAAAAAGTCAAAAAAATCGCGCAAATAAACAAATAAATAAATTTACACTCTCATATTCATACTTATCTTTTCACAAGACTGATAATTATGTATTACAAAATCCGACACCTGATAGTCCTCAATATTTTCACACGTCTTCAATATCTCAACCGTGGGGAACAAATACGGTTTCCTGATCATCTGCACCTTCATCTGTTCCAAATGGTCATCGTATATGTGAGCATTTCCCAAAAAATAAACAAATTCGTACGGAATCAATCCACAATGTTTCGCAATAAGGTGTGTCAAAAAACTGTACGACGCGATATTGAACGGAACGCCTAATCCGATATCGCCGCTGCGTTGGTACATGGAGCAAGATAGTTTATCATTATCGTGGACATTAAATTGACACAAGATATGACACGGGGGAAGCGCCATTTGGTCAAGTTGACATGGATTCCACGCCGTCATAATCAATCGTCTGGAAGTGCGAGTCTCCACATTTTTCAGTTGATCGATAATGGATTGGAGTTGATCAATACCCCGTACTCCGTCAACTCCTTCAATACCGGGTCCTACTGGACCACCAGTATAATCCCCATTAAAATTCCGCCACTGATAACCATATATCGGACCCAACTCGCCCTCTGGATAAGACAATCCCCTGGACGCCAAATATTCCGCACTGGAATTACCATCCCAAATATGAACCCCTTGTTCTTGTAACAATCGATTATCGGTGGACCCGCGAATAAACCAGAGCAGTTCTTTCAGACACGTTTTCCATGCCGTTTTTTTCGTGGTTAAAATCGGAATTTTCCCGTCAACCAACGAAAACCGCATAGACGCCCCGAATAAACTAACCGTATTTCCGTTTCTACCCTTCTCGCAAAATCCGTGGTCGATAATTTTTTTCACCAGATCCAGGTATTGGTATTCTTCGTGATGTTCCATTAATTATTTATTATACCAAATCAATTTCTAATACAAAATAATTACAAAATAATTACAAAATAATTACAAAATAATTACAAAATAATTACAAAATACAAAATACAAAATACAAAATACAAAACAATTTGAATAATAAATAATAATAATCATAATATAATGATCATGGACGAAGAAGATTTATTATTAAAGCAAGAAGTCATAATCGTGGAAAAAAAAGACGAATATTATAAATTAAAACATAAACGATTGTTGATTTGCAATCTTTGTATATTTGCAGCGAGTCTAGGTTGTATTATTTACGTGTATGTTATTAATTAATTATACGTTATTAATTAATTATAACCTCGACAATAATATATTTTTTTCCCCCTCCAATCTAAAAATATTATCCATCCGTTCATTTATTAACTCAAAATGGTTGTGAGTCTGAATAGATTCCCATAATAAATAATTTTTATCATTATTTTTATTGTCTGCGGTATCTTCTTCAACAGTCTCATCACTAGTAGTCTCATCAGTAGTAGTCTCATCCGCAACATCCGTATTATCACTATCCATTTCACCAAGACAAGTGCCTACAACACCAGCATCGTCACCAACACCTTTCCCTGGATTCATCAATACCCAGATTTTCTCATCTTCCTCCATGATTTGTACATCAATATTTTTACAAATCATAAATATATCGTCTATTTTGATAATACTTTCGCCATCTACAATATATTCTGTCAATATCTCGTGTGTAACCGCATCTTTGACCACACAAATTTCCTTTATTTCTTGCAAGTGATTGTAAAATTTGTAACCTTTGAATGAATACATTGTTTTTAATTTTGTTATAATACCATAATACAATTAAAATTATTTCAATTTTTTATATATATTCATATTTTATATGTCAAACAACGTACCGCCTTTAAACAACGTACCGCCTTTAAACAACGTACCGCCTTTAAACAGCGTACCGTACAAATTCTCATACGAATTCCAAAAAAAAGATGACCGCGATTACATTCACAAAACCGAACCCCATCCACAGAATTTAAAACTGGAACTAACCACCGTCATTACACCATTAAAAACCATATTAAAAGTTGTGCCCGCATCTCCCGCCACATTTACAATCGCAAATCTCCCGCCAATATTGAACCAGGGTAATCTAGGGACCTGCGTAGCAAATGCATTTTCATACACCATCAGTAAACAAACTAACAAACAGGTAAACCCGTCGAGATTATCTTTATACGCCATTTGCAGATCAATCGATTACACCCCATTAGACCAAGATGACGGCACAAGTATCCGAACGGCATGTCAAGCAATCGCCAATTATGGAGTTTGTCAGGAATTCGTGTATCCGTATACATCCTCGTACAAATCTCTACCCAGTCTAACCGCATTCGCAAGTTCTAAAAAATTTCAAAAATTCACCTATTTATTCATCAGTCAAGATTTAACAAGTATTAAGAACAGTTTAAGAACGTACAATGCGCCCATCATATTTGGTATTATGATATATTCTAGTTTTTTAACGGCAACATCTAGTAAAACAGGAATAATCCCTCTTCCCGATAAAAACAAAGATACATTTCTAGGAGGTCACTGTGTAACAATTGTGGGATACAATGACACGACACAAATGTTTACGTGCGGTAATTCTTGGGGGACAAATTGGGGCGCAAAAGGGTATTGTTATATTCCTTACAATTATTTAACAGACCCGTCGTTGGCGAGCGATTTCTGCGTCACCACCTTTGTTTTTTAGAAAAATCGATACCGTACAACAAAACAAAACAAAACAAAATATATATTATTTGAAATAAACTTAGAATAATATGTATTATATATATAATAATGTCAGTTACAAGCGCACTACTATCTGAATCCAACGTTTGGTCCGAATTCACCAAATTCCAAGACAATTTCAACAAGTTCTACGAGTCTGTCGAGGAGCACGAGAAGCGTTTTAGCATCTTCCGAAACAATTTCCAAGAAATTCTAACACATAATTTGAACGAACATAATTTCACTTTAGGCGTGAATCAGTTCAGCGATTTGACCCAACTCGAGTTCAAGCACCTCTACAATGGTTACCAACCACTCCAAACCACCACCTCGTGCGCCAAATACGCCTCCACCAACTCTGCGACACCCGAGAGTCTCGATTGGCGAACCAAAAACGCCGTTACTCCGGTGAAGGACCAAGGACAGTGCGGAAGTTGCTGGTCGTTCTCGGCGACGGGAGCAATGGAGGGCGCATGGTCTATCGCCAAAGGTCAACTCATCAGTTTATCCGAACAACAATTGGTGGATTGTTCTCGCAGATATGGAAATCTAGGTTGCAACGGCGGACTCATGGATTCCGCATTTGAGTACGCAATTGACACCGGGATGTGCAGTGAATCCGCGTATCCTTATACCGCATCGGTGGGGACGTGTCATACTTGCACCACAGTAACCAAAATCGTAAAGTGTTCTGATGTTCAAGCGAACAATCAAGTCGCACTAAAAGAAGCGGTCACTAAAGGACCCGTGTCGATTGCAATTGAGGCAGACACCGCCATTTTCCAATCGTATTCCAAAGGAGTCATCACCAGCGCATCATGCGGAACCAATCTAGACCACGGGGTGTTGATCGTCGGGTACGGGATCCAAGACAACATCAAATATTGGTTAGTCAAGAATTCGTGGGGTACTAGTTGGGGAGACCAAGGGTATGTCAAGATTGAGCGCAGCGACAAGACCAATGATCCCGGCATTTGCGGAGTTGCAATGCAACCCTCGTTCCCGATTGTTTAAACACACCAGATTGTTTAGACACACCCGATTGTTTAAACACACCCGATTGTTTAAAGTGTATTCTGGTCTTATTAAATTTAAAATATCTCAACTATAAAATATCCCAACTATAAAATATCCCAACTAATATATAATGAGGTGGGATATAAAAGAATTGTATATTAAATATGAGTCAATCATCAAATATTCTACCTATTCATTTGCTGGATGGGTTTTATCATGGATTTTGTTTTTTATTATGCTTCCATTAATGATTCATTATTTCGGAAAAGCAAAAGGCTCATTCCTGAACTACGTGTTCAGTTGGATATCAATGTTTGTTATTATTATTATTCTCTCTATTTTATTCACGGGTAAAATTTATTAACGTGCACAATAAAAAGATAATAAAAGTATATATAATATTTATTTTTATTATCATTCTCATTATAAAATACTTATTTCAACGAACTTCAACGAACTTCAACGAACGCCGCTTATTTCAACAAAAATTTGAATTCCGCACTTCGTGTTAATACTTTCTTGACCGCCTTTAATGTAATAATATCGCTTCCTTCGTCGTCCCTCGCAGAATTTTCCGCCAATTCAAGAATCTCCGATTCCAAATCACGTTTAATTTGACTAGGTGTTTTCCGGGGATTTTCCAATAAAAATTGCAATGTATCTTCATAATCGGGGTCCTCGCGTTTCGCCAACGCAATCAATTCGGGCAACGTTCGCCCGAGTTTTTTCTTCAAAAAAGAAACAACCGTTTTCTTTACTCTATAATTCTGGTATTCGACAAATTTCGCATCGGCGACCAACGTTCTGCATCGCTGTGTTTTATGAAAAAATTTACACGAAGCAGACGTATCGTCTTTTTCAAACGATTTCACACACCGACGAGTTGTATTCTTTTTTACGCATTGTTTCTTAGTGCGACGTTGTAAAGGGGGCATATTATAATAT
>Ga0247722_10001000_pt1 | contig 16133 bp, 15 predicted proteins | sample MSEWelMarce3H_FC_FD_189094 | JGI IMG/M metagenome (GOLD analysis project Ga0247722, IMG submission 189094) | Subsurface sediment microbial communities from gas well in West Virginia, United States - MSEEL Well Study Marcellus 3H_FC | ecosystem: Environmental > Terrestrial > Deep subsurface >... | reverse complement strand
GCAGCGGGTACAGTGGTGGATAAGGCTTTCTGTAATCATGACCGTGTGCAATTAGGGTTAGCTATACTCTCCTTATACCAAAACACGTCTTGTTTTGACACTACCCTCTTTTTTTAAGAATTTTCATCAAAAATTAATTCACACTAAATTAAGCCCAATAAGAGAACTATGATAAGAACCCTTAATTTTTGTTTTTTCAAAATTTATAAAATAATTAATGCTAGTTGGACGACTTTTTATACTGTATATAGTTATTGCTTGCTTTAAATCCTGTAAAAACACTTCTTTTTCTAATAAAATTTCAGAGAGTAAATCACATGATATTTGATAATAGTTAATAATCCTAGGGCTACTATTTAAATCCAAAATTTCTTTGCAGGTTATAATATAAAAAAACTCATGATGCCAATAGAAAATAAACAAACCAAGTATTTGCGCTAATTCTCGTTCTCCATGTGCCACATCCGCTAAAAAACACTCATTTTGATAATCTACAACCCAAGAAGTAGAACTTTCTTTAAATTTCTTTGGTGTTATATAGGACGCATTTTTTCCTCTTAAAGTTGTTTTTTTTAATACTTCAACATATTTTTCTTTAAAAGGTTTTGGTATTTCATCTTCATAAACAAAATTCATTCTAATAGTTCCCAATATACATACTTACTTAACAAGTGCCGTAGCCTGTGTGAAGTGCAACGCAACACGGGTTAAACACCTTCAAAAACAATGGCTTGTGCGGTTCAACCACAAAAAACCAATCCATGTTGTGCCTTGTATTTCGCTACGCTGCATACGCGGCTACGGCAAATACGGATTAACGTGGGCAATCATCTCAACGTTTACACCATTGATACTACCCATAACTACAACTCCTCAGTCTTAAACTCACTATAGCCTTCATAGTAATAGCTCACATCAATACCCTTCATAAATAGCGCACGGTCATCAATTTTATCTGTCAAGGCTTGTTTTAATAACACTTTAATTTCAACATCTTTTACAACACTGCGCTCCATCGCCGACAAATACTCATCTTTATCAACCAAATTCCAATCCACCACCTGCTTAATTTCTTTTTTTAGCATCAAATCAAGCCAAATACGGGTAGCGCGTCCGTTCCCCTCTCTAAAAGGATGGGCAATGTTCATCTCAACATATTTTTCGATGATTTGGTCAAAGTTGCTTTGAGGCATGGCATCAATATGCTTTAACGACGGTTGTAAATACATCAATGGCGCAAATCTAAAATTGCCTTTGGCGATATTTACATCGCGGATTTTTCCTGCAAAGTGGTAAATATCTTCAAATAAATAAGCATGAATAAACGCAAGCCCAACAAATGTACCAACCTCCACCTTGGCAATATCGCCAGAGTCAAAAAGCTGCTTCGCCTTTTGCTTACTGAGTTTTTCTTCGGCTTTTGCCAACTCAACCTGATTGGTGATATTGAGTTTGTTGTCTAATATCATGCAGATGTACCTTATTTAACCATTCAGTATCGTAGTGTGTGGTTGACGTAGGAAACCCACAATTTACATTCAATTATCGTGGGTTTTGTGACTCAACCCACGCTACGCATCCAACACAATATGCGCCGAGTCGGGGTAAGAGGTACACAAATACACCGCTTGCCCCAATTGATTTCCACTGACTTTACCTTCTTTTAAGGTTAATTTGCACGAACCACACATCCCTTTGGCACATCCCGACTCCAAATTAACGCCATACTGATGCGCGACTTGTAATAAGGTTTTGCCCTCATCCTCAGTGCTTAATTGGATATGTTGATTGACGTGTTTAAAATAAATCGAAGGCTGAATCACACTAAAATCTAAGTTGCCTTGATAATCGGTACTAACAGCAGTAAAACGCTCACAATGCAATTTAGCCAAATTAAAATTAGCCGCTACCAGTGCCGCAATCATGTTATCCATAAAGCCTGTTGGCCCGCACAAATACACATCTCGCTCCAACAAATCGGGATACTGCGCCAATAGATTTTGTGCATTTAATACAGGCGAAGGTGAAGGCGTTTGTTGACTAAACGCCAGTTGCACCGCTACGCCCTGCTTAGGCCATTGCGCTAACTCTTGGGCAAAAATCACATCGCTCGCTTGAGAGAATTGTGCATACATCTGCATATCAACAATCGTCTGTTGTTGTAACAAATCGCTCACCATCGAATAACAAGGCGTAATGCCCGACCCTGCGGCTATAAACAATACTTTGGCTTGTTGTTTATAGACAAAATCCCCTTGTGGCAAGGCTAAGTTAAGGGTTTGACCCACCGCTAAATGCTGATTTAACCATGAGGAAACCATACCATCAGCGACCGATTTAACGGTGATACTAAACGTCCCATCATCGGCCATTGGTGATAAGCTGTAATAACGTCTATAGCTTTGGCCATCAATATCAACGGTTATTTCTACATACTGCCCTGCTTGATAGGCGCGCCAATGTTGATTGGGTAATAAATGTATCGTGACCACACCATCGGCTTGGGGAATAATTTGAGTGACAAAGGCTTTTAAATCGTAAGTCCAAATAAAATCATTGAACCAACGATTAACATCGGTCATGGTGTTACTGGCAATATAATCAATCCAATCGCGGCCAATGGTTTGTAATGCCCATGTATTGGCATGACGTAAAACGGTATTTAGCATCTCTTTAAGCTCCCTTTTTGGGTGGAAAGGAATACTTCCAAAACACCGATACATAGTTTTTAATCGCTTTGCCCCAACTGGGATTACATTTGTAATTTAAGTCATATTTTTTACATAAGGCTTTGACTTCTTTGGCCATATCGGGATAACGATGAGAGGGAATATCGGGAAATAAATGATGCTCAATTTGATAATTGAGATGCCCCCACAAAATACTTTGCCAACGATTGCCTTTAAAATTGACCGAAGAATCTAATTGCGATAAGTACCAACGCCCTTTGTGGTCAATTGCCGCTTCATCTTGTAATGGCTCGGTAAAATGCGTGGCTTGAATAGTTAAGCCAATCCAATAATTGTTAATCACATCCGCCAACAAGTTTCCTGCCAATACTTTTAAAGCAGAATGGCCTGTTAATTTGGCCAGTGCAGGAAATACGACATATTCTTTGACGATGACACGGGCAAAAGAACGATATTGACGTTTAAGTAACTCTTGTTCGCTGCTATCACCTACATCAACAATGGCATAACCTTGATTACCCGTCTCAAAATTTTGTTCGCGGTATTTTTGGGTAAAACCTAAATTTTGGGAGTTAAAACGATACAACATGGTGGGATAAGCACCCAAAAAATAAATAGGTACTTGCCATAAATGCGATTTATTCCACGGTACTAAGTCGTTAGTACGCAATAAACCATGATTGAGGTCGGGGTCTTTTTCGTAAACATTGGTATGAACATGGTGCATGGCGTTGTGTTCTCTACGCCAGCCTTCCTCGTCAATCGGAGCTTTCCACTTAAAATTTTTAGAATGAAATTGAGGGATTTGTTCAAAATAATCATATTGGCCATGCAGCACATTATGGCCAATTTCAATCGCTTCGATATTTCGATGCAACCAAATAAAACCAACACCTGCACCAAAAGAGAGTGGATTGCGACTTGTCCACAACAAACCACGACCTAACAGCTCAAAAACCCGAGATTTAAAGCGTAATCCTTTAATATACGCCACGTCTTCTGCACCTAGTTTGGCGCGATAACGCTGCTTAATCGCTTCAAACTCTTGCTCAATTTGGTCATAAAAAGCGTCATCACGCACTTTATCTATGACCAACATCGGCTTGGGCTTATTGAGTGTCTTTACCATGACCAACGACCTGTTTAATGTACAAAAAAGTCGGCCATTTTAACGGTTTATTAGTGCGCTGAGTAAGGCAATCGTAACTATTTATGCACAAGTGTATTGATTACTTGATATGGTTTGAGAACCAACATGGCTAACACACAGATAATAGCCGCCACACTGTAAATCATACTGGCACCATAACTTAGCCAGACCATCCCCGCTAACCATGAGCCAATGGCGACACCCAAACCCCACAAGGCACTATATACCGCTTGGCCTTGGCCTTGCTGCTGTGGGTCAAACTCTCTAAATACAAACTGCATGGCTGCCGCATGAAACACCGCAAAACTAAAAGCATGAAAACATTGTACTGTCCATAACAGCCATGAGCTATCAACCGCCCATGCAATCACTAGCCAACGTAGCGCACTTAATAACAAACACAGTTGTAATAAAGTATATTCGCTGTATTTGGCCAACAAACGATGGGTTTGGGTAAACGCTATCACTTCGGCCAACACACCTAATGACCATAACAAACCAATCACTGTACGGCTATAACCCTGTTGCTCTAAATAAACACTAAAGAAGCTGTAATACGGCGCATGGGATAATTGCAATAAAAAATGCACGACAAAAAATCGCCATACTTTATTTTGCCGTAATGTGGCCAGTAACGGTTGTCGTGGTTGATAGCTCAATTGTCGAGGTGGTGCGGGAATCATAAAGCTAACGGCGGTAGCAATCGCCGCACAAAGCAACAACGTGACAGGCAACCATGTGATGGCTATCCAATCAAATAACACGCCCAAACCTGCCACGGTGGCAATAAAACCTAATGACCCCCATAAACGAATTTGGCCATAATCGGCGCGTTGTTCTTGTAAATGAGAAATAGTCACGGCTTCAAATTGGGCTAAAATGGCATTTTGAAAAAAGCTATAACAAAACAACACCGCCGCCATTAGCCAAAAATGCTGGCCAACAAAAAACACTCCTGCCCAAAACACCGTTACCATCAGTGCGCCCAAACGCACCAACTCAATACGTTTACCTGTATTATCGGCTAAATATCCCCAAAAATTAGGCGCGAAAATCCGCGTCAGCATAGCTATCGCCATTAACTGACCAATGGCTTTTTCATCAAAATGCAGTTGTTTGAGGTACAAACCCCAATAGGGCATAAAACCGCCCAACACCGCAAAATAGAAAAAGTAAAATGCAGACAAACGCCACTTAAGATTAAAAGTCATATTTGGGGCTAAAAAAAACTTGCGCTCGTATTGATATCATCTATTATTGATGTGTCAGCCCTCTTTTGCGTTGGGTGCACCGCCGATGTTCCTCCTATCCATCGCCGAGTTCACTATCTCCTTACCTCGCAATAAGAGGGCTTTTTATTTCACGGGGCAATCGGTGCTAATGGTGGCACAACATCGGCATTTTGGGCGCGATGACGTAAAAAGTGATCCATTAACACTATCGCTAACATCGCTTCGGCAATCGGAGTCGCACGTACACCCACACACGGGTCATGACGGCCTTTGGTGAGCATCTCAATAGAGTTCCCTTCTAAATCAATGCTCTGACCTGCGGTAGTAATACTTGACGTAGGTTTGAGGGCAATAGAAACGACAATTTGTTGACCACTCGAAATGCCGCCCTGAACACCACCCGAATGATTCGCGGTAAAACCTTGAGGCGTTAGCTCGTCACGCGACTGATGGCCAAACTGTTCAACCACCGCAAAACCATCACCTATTTCTACTGCTTTAACAGCATTAATACTCATCATGGCATGGGCAATATCAGCATCTAAACGGTCAAAGACTGGCTCGCCCCAACCAACAGGCACATTATCAGCAATCACACACAAACGCGCACCACAACTGGTGCCGTCACGACGCAATTGAGTAATTAAGTCTTCAAATAACGGTACAGCGTTTTTGTCACCGCAAAAAAATGGGTTTTGGTTAACGTAATCCCAATCTAATTCGTTGGCTTTGATGTGGCCAATTTGTTGCACATAACCACGCACTTGTACGCCAAATTTTTCAAATAAGTATTTTTTGGCAATCCCTCCTGCGGCAACACGCATCGCGGTTTCACGCGCTGAGGAACGACCACCACCACGATAATCCCTAAAACCATATTTTTGGGTATAAGTATAATCAGCATGACCTGGCCTAAAAGTACTGGCGATATTGCCATAATCTTTAGATTTTTGGTCGGTGTTTTCGATTAACAAGCCAATCGGAGTGCCTGTGGTTTTGCCTTCAAACACGCCCGACAAAATTTTGACTTGGTCTTCTTCTTTACGTTGGGTGGCAAATTGAGACGTACCCGGTTTGCGGCGGTCTAAATCAATTTGTAAATCGGCTTCGGTTAAGGCCAAATTAGGAGGCACACCATCCACAATCGCGCCTAAAGCAAGACCATGCGACTCGCCAAACGTTGTGACTCTAAACAATTGACCAATGCTATTACCTGCCATTTATAGTGCCTCGCTAAATAGAGCTTGAAACGCACGACATTGTTCTGCCGTTAACGCAAATACACCCGAACCACCACGTTTAAATTCAATCCATGTAAACGGCACATCACTAAATTCTTGTGCCAATGCCCATTCGGAATTACCCACCTCTACCACTAACAAGCCATCTTCGGTTAAGTGGTCGGCTGCTTGTGCCAAAATTTGACGCACAATATCCAAACCATCTGCGCCTGCGGCTAAGGCCAGTTCGGGTTCTTGCTGATACTCTTGGGGCAAATCGGCCATGTCTTCAGCATCGACATACGGCGGATTACTGACAATTAAGTCATAACGCTGATTAGGCAATTTTCTAAACAAATCAGACTCTAATAAATTGACGTTATTGGCCATATTGTGATGTTCGACATTAACCGCCGCCACCGACAAGGCATCTAACGAAATATCTGCTGCATCTATAATCGCTTCGGGGAAAACGTGTGCCAAAGCAATGGCAATACACCCCGAACCAGTACACAAATCTAAAATTCGTTGTGGCTCTTGACTTAAATAGTCCTCAAAACCATTTTCAATCAATTCGGCAATCGGTGAGCGCGGAATCAATACCCGTTCATCAACATAAAACGGATGACCACAAAAATAGGCCAAATTTAACAAATAACCCAAGGGAGTCCGTTGATTAACGCGCTTTTCAATTAAATCAACAATTGCTTGTCGTTCGCTACGCAACAGCTTTGCGTCTAAAATTTCGGCATCCGCCGACCATTGTAAAGATAAGGTTTGCATGACTAAGGCAGTGGCTTCAGCAAACGGGTCTTCTGAACCATGACCAATATGCACATCAGCAGCGCGTAAACAAGTGACCGTAAAACGAATAAAATCACGAATGGTTGATAATTCATTGACCGCATCAAGCAAAGTCGATTTAGCAATTAACAGGGAGTCTTCCACGCCCATTTCCTCAAGCAAATAAATATAAGTGATTGTACCAGTGTTCAATCAACTTGGCTTGGGTCAAAATATCGCAAAGATTTATCAAACATTGCCTTGTTATGAACAAAAAACTCCTTGCTGACTTAAAAAAAACCTTGGTTGCGGAAACGGTTGTCAGCCCTACTCCCAAACCAGTAGCGAAGACAGTAGCCAAACCAGCTCAAGATGATGAAGTATCGGACAGTGAACTCTTTGCCAAAGCCACTCGCGGCGTCACCCCCCTTAACATCGAAGCAACGGTTCGTCCTGCCCAAGCAAGCACCCGACAAAATTATGAAAACCTAATGCTCAAACGAGCGGCTGCCGAGGGTGCGGCAGAAATGGCACAAGAAGCAATTTCTGACACCATTGCTTTATTAAATCCTGTCAGCAGTGAAGCCGTATTAAGTTTTAGACGGACTGGCATTCAGCAAGGCTTGTTTAAAAAACTCAAAGATGGCCATTTAGTATGGAAAGCGGCAGTTGATTTGCACGGCTGCACGGTAGAACAAGCCCGACAAGCAGTACTACAAATTATTCATGATGCCCAACAAGATGCCATAAATATCATCAAAATAGTTCACGGCAAAGGTTATGCCAAAGAACAACACACGCAAGCAGGCTTATTAAAAACCTGTGTTAATGGTTGGCTACAACAGCATCGTATGGTATTAGCTTTCCATAGCGCACCCGCTAAAGATGGTGGGACAGGTGCTGTATTAGTATTACTGAAAAAAATAGCCGTTAATCCTGAGTCCACACCATGAATCATGTGCTTCGTGTATACAGTATGCTGTTTAGGACTTACGCGCTGATTGTGTTTTTATTATGTTGGCCAATAGCTAGCCACGCCAATAACAGCCTTTTGATTGATGCTGACTTTCAACACACGGCTTTGGGTAAATATCTGAGTTATTATTGCGATAACACTCATCAGCAATCTTTTGCTCAAATTCAACAACAACAATTTAAACCTTTAAATAAAGATGAAGTATCTTTTGGTTTTAGACAACCTGTCTGTTGGTTTAAATTTAGCATTCAAAATCAAAAACCTGTTCCTATAACCTTGATATTATCGAGCAATTATAGTGGTTTTGACAGAATTGATATTTTTTCAGCTCATAATTCTTATAATTTATTAACAAGCATAGGAGATAACTCTAATTATAATCAACGTGATTTAAAACTACGCACCTTAGCAACAACAATAAATATACCTGTACGCAGCGAAAGTGCATTTTATATACGCGCTCAAACCTCTGGTAGTTTTTATTTGCCCTTGACTATTAGCACTTATCACGATTTTTTAAATCATGGTCAGTTTTATGATAATTTAGTTAATGTCAGTTATGGCGTTGTTATTGGTTTATTTTTATATCATTTATTTTTGTTTTTTCTGACTAAAGAAAAAGTTCAATTTTTTTATATTTTATATATTTTTTGCACTTTGTTATTTTTTGCAGCACAACAAGGCTCGTTGTTTCAATTTTGGCCAAGTGCAAGCTCGTGGAATAATCTTTCGGTATATACATTTTCTTTTTTAGCATTAAGTTCTGGCACTTTATTTTCACGTTTATTTTTAAATACTAAAAACTCATTTAAAGTTCATAAATCGCTTAAGTATCTTGCTTTATTCTTGGCCATTTTTAGCGTAATTCATCCTTTATTTCCAACGTCATTAGTCGCTTTTGTTAACTCAATGATGGGATTATTAATTATAATTTATTTATTTATGATTGCTATCAAGCGTTATTATGATGGCTTTGTTGAAGCCAAGCTATTTATTACCGCATGGGGTTTATTATTAGTGATTGGTGCGGCCATGATTTTAATGATGCAACTGGGTGCAGGTAAAATTAGCGAAATGGTCTTAGCCGCACAATTAGCTTTTGCTGCCCAACAAATTTTATTATCTATTGGTTTGGCTCAACGCATTAACAGTCTGAAACGTGAAAAAGAACAAAGAGAACAAGAAGCATTGATAGCCTTAGCCGAAAACAAAGCTAAAACTGACTTTTTAGCACGCATGAGCCACGAAATAAGAACGCCCATGAATGCGGTGCTTGGTGTTAGCCAATTGTTAGAAGCCACACCACTTAGCACCAGTCAACAGCAATATATCAATCTACTTAAAAACTCAGGACAGTTATTACTGAGTATCATTAACGATGTATTAGATTATTCTAAAATTACTTCAGGCAGTATTGAGTTAGAGCGTACCACTTTTAATCTCCCTAGACTGATGACTGCTACTCATCAAATTTTATCCACCAACTTACAACAAAAAAATATAGACCTTATTATTGATATTGACCCCAACTTGCCACTATGGATTGAAGGCGACCCAACACGTTTACAACAAGTCTTGTTTAATTTGTTAAGTAATGCGATTAAATTTACCCATCAAGGCTCGGTACGTTTGCAAGCTAAACAAGTTTTTCAAATTGATGCACAACATGTGCAATTACAAATTACTATTAAAGATACGGGTATTGGTTTAAATAAAACTCAAATTAGCCATTTGTTTTCGGCTTTTCATCAAGCCGATGCTTCAACAACGCGTAAATATGGGGGTACGGGTTTAGGTTTGGCGATTAGTAAACAATTGATTGAGTTAATGCAAGGTAGCATTACCGTGTCTAGCCAAATCAATAAAGGCTCAACTTTTACTATTTTATTACCTGTCAAACTGGGTAAAGAAAAACCCAATGTGACGAGTCCCCTATTACCCATTATTCCCCAAATGGATTTTTCTAAATTACGCATTCTATTAACCGAAGATAATGCGGTAAACCAACTGATTATTAGTGCCTTAATTAAACAGTTGGGTATAGACGTTCAGATTGCACATAATGGTGAAGAAGCCTTCACCCTCATTAGTCAACAACACGCGCAATTTGATGTGGTCTTAATGGATTGCGAAATGCCTATTTTAGATGGCTTAACCGCCACCAAACGCATTAGAACATGGGAGAAAAGTTTAAAATTGACCCCAATTCCTATTATTGCCTTAACCGCTCATGCTTTACCCGAATATCAACAACGCTGTTTAGAAGCAGGCATGAATGATTATTTAACTAAGCCTTTGTTATTAGAACAATTGGTTAATAAATTATTAACCCTAAAAAATAATGAGCTAATTTTGTAGGCTTTACCTATGCAACTCTTTGCGCTAAGGTGCGTGCCTAAATTATTTATTATGTGAGTAAGCATCATCATGTCAGAAATGGAACAAGCCTATGCCAATTTAATCACTGCCGTTGGTGAAGACTTACATCGTGCGGGTCTTGCAGATACCCCCAAACGTGCCGCTAAGGCCTTTCAGTATTTGTGCAAAGGCTACCATGAAGACCTCAATATCATTGTCAATAACGCTATTTTTCCTTCTGATAACGACCAAATGGTGATTGTCAAAGATATAGAACTTTATTCTTTATGTGAGCATCATTTATTACCGTTTATTGGTAAATGTCATGTCGCTTATTTACCATCGGGCAAAGTGTTAGGCTTGTCCAAAGTGGCGCGGATTGTTGATATGTTTGCCCGCCGTTTACAAATTCAAGAAAACTTAACTAAACAAATTGCTGACGCGGTGATGCAAGTGACTGACGCTAAAGGTGTGGCGGTGATTGTTGAAGCCAAACATATGTGTATGATGATGCGTGGTGTAGAAAAACAAAACTCCACCATGAAAAGCTCGGTGATGTTGGGACGTTTTAGAGATAATGCCCAAACCCGTAATGAGTTTTTAAGTTTGATTAAAGATTAACTTTTAGGAACTTACGCTAAATCCCCCCTAACTCCTCTTTACAAAAGAGAGGGAACTACACAAGTTTGATGAAATGGACTTTCAACGATGAAGCTCCCTCGCCCTTAGGGAGAGGGTCGGGGTGAGGGTGAATTTTTCGGGTGTATATAGACCTCACCCTAGCCCTCTCCTAATAGGAGAGGGAACATCATCGCTATAACTTCAAAAAAGACGTGTCAAACTTTTGCAAATACCCGCACTTGTGCAGGTTGTAAACGCACTTGCTGGCCAACTTTGATATCTAAGTCTTGTAACTGATTACGGGTTAGCTCAACTTCGTAATGTTTGGCATCAGCATCTTCCAACTCCACACGCACACTGGCACCAAAAGCTAAAATACGACCAATCACTGCCACAATCCCCTCGCGTGATGCAGGGTCAGTAATAATCGCTAATTCATGTGGACGGACAAAGCCCAAGGCTTCTTCGCCATGAATCAATTGATGTTGACCAATATCTAATACCGTATCGCCACTGTGTAACTGATTATCATGGATACGCCCCTGAAACAAATTGACTGCACCTAAAAAGTTATAGACAAACGGCGTTGCAGGATGCTCATACACTTCTTGCGGAGAGCCTAACTGCTCAACATGACCTTGATTCATCAATACCACACGGTCGGCAACTTCTAAGGCTTCTTCTTGATCATGGGTCACAAAAATACTGGTAATGTGTAATTCGTCATGTAAACGGCGTAACCAACGGCGCAACTCTTTGCGGACTTTGGCATCTAATGCGCCAAAGGGTTCATCTAACAATAAAACTCTAGGTTCTACCGCTAACGCACGCGCCAACGCAATCCGCTGCCGTTGCCCGCCTGATAATTGCGGTGGATAACGGTCAGCCAACCAATCCAATTGCACCAAATTGAGCAAATCATGGACTTTCTTTTTAATGACCGTTTCACTCGGACGCTCTTTACGTGACTTCATCCGCAAACCAAAAGCCACGTTATCAAAAACGCTCATGTGTTTGAACAAGGCATAATGTTGAAACACAAAACCGACCTGACGCTCACGGACATGGGCATGAGAAGCATCTTCTCCTTCCAAAAATACCGAGCCACTGTCCGCACCTTCCAAACCTGCAATAATGCGTAATAAGGTAGTTTTGCCACAACCCGAAGGGCCTAACAAAGCCACTAATTCGCCTGTAGGAAACTCTAAACTGACATTATCTAAAGCAACAAACTCACCAAAACGTTTGTTGATGTTTTTAACTTCAATACTCATGATTTATTACTCTACGATGACTTCACGTTGTAAACGCCATTCAACAAAGGTTTTAATGACTAAAGTCACTAAGGCTAATAGGGCTAATAACGAAGCAACCGCAAATGCTGCCGCAAAACTGTATTCGTTATATAAAATTTCGACATGTAAAGGCATGGTATTGGTCATACCCCGAATATGCCCCGACACCACCGACACCGCGCCAAACTCGCCCATTGCCCGCGCATTGGACAAAATCACCCCATACAACAACGCCCATTTAATGTTAGGTAAGGTGATATACCAAAAGGTTTGCCAGCCCTTTGCTCCTAACACCACTGCCGCTTCTTCTTCTTCACGGCCTTGCGCCTGCATTAAGGGAATTAGCTCACGCGCTACAAAAGGAAAAGTCACAAATACTGTCGCCAAGACCATACCTGGTATAGCAAAAATCACTTTGATGTCGTTTTCAAATAACCAACTACCAAACCAACCTTGTGCGCCAAAAATCAACACATAAATCAAACCTGCGACCACAGGCGATACTGAGAACGGCAAATCAATCAAGGTAATCAGCAGTTGCTTGCCTCTAAAATCAAATTTGGTAATTGACCATGCCGCCGATAGACCAAACACTAAATTAAGTGGTACGGCAATCGCAGCAATAATTAAGGTTAGCCAAATGGCCGACAGTGCATCTGGCTCAACCAAAGAAGCAATATAAACATCCCAACCTTTACGAAATGCTTCAATAAACACCGTTGCCAAAGGCATCACTAAAAACAACAGAAAGAAACTAAAAGCCAGTGTTAGTAACGTCCACTTAATCCATAAAGGTTCGCGTGTTGCCGAAGACGCTTGATAATTGACTTTTTTAGCACCCTTACCCAAATGAGCAGCCATGATTATTTACTCCCCTGACGTGCCATCCACGCTTGTAATAAATTGATAAGTAACAACAAGACAAAGGAAATCACTAACATCACCACTGCAATCGCAGTTGCTCCTTCATAATCGTATTGCTCTAATTTGGTAATAATCATTAACGGCGTAATTTCGGATACCATCGGGATATTGCCCGCAATAAAAATCACTGAGCCATACTCACCTACGGCTCGGGCAAAAGCCAAAGCAAAACCTGTTAATAAAGCGGGGGTTAAAATGGGGAAAGTGACATATCTAAACGTTTGCCACCGACTTGCACCCAAACTCGCGGCAGCTTCTTCTAATTCTATTTCTAAATCTTGTAGTACAGGTTGTACGGTACGCACCACAAACGGCAAACCAATAAATACTAAGGCCACCAACACACCTAATGGTGTAAAAGCAACTTTAATGCCTAAAGGTTCTAAATACTGGCCTAACCAGCCATTACCTGCATAAATTGCGGTCAGAGCGATACCTGCGACAGCCGTTGGCAAAGCAAAAGGTAAATCGACCATGGCATCAATAATTTTTTTGCCAAAAAACTCGTAGCGCACTAAAACCCACGCAAAAACCAACCCAAATACCGCATTGATTAAGGCTGCACCTAAGGATGCACCAAAAGTTAATTTATACGAGGCCACCATACGCTCAGAGCTAACAATATCCCAAAATTCGGCAAAAGTTAGACCAAAGGTTTTAATAAACACGGCTGAAAGTGGGATTAACACTATCAACGATAAATAAACGAGGGTATAACCCAAAGACAAATGAAAGCCCGATAGCACACGATGAGCCATGATGCGCTGTACTCCACAATAAATACCAATGACTTGTGCTAATGCTTAATGATGACTAAAGCCATCAATGGATAAGCAAGTGTAATAAAAAGCCTCTGATAACAATAAATAATTTATTAGAAGATTCTTATAACTTAAAAGAATAAAAAAGCCCGCACTGACGGGCATACAGTAATCAACACTGTATAAAGAGGGAATTCTCTTAAGCTGACAACAACCAATAATCTTCCAGCTCAGCCTCACTAAATTGCGAGGTAAAATACTCAAACAACTTCAAACCTTTAGGCCATGCACCAAAACCCGAAGCAACATTAATATGACCGACATCGCCTAAATTAATTAACTGGCTACCCCAGCTTCGCGCCCACAACTTTGCCTTATCTAATGACAAATAGGGGTCAGTACTACTAGCCACCAATAAACTAGGTACAGGCAAGGCTTCATCTAACTCCACTGAATCAATAGCAAAACGCTGCGGGTCGGCAGGTGCAACCAAAAATAAGCCTGCAATACGTTGAGGATTATCTAAGGCCGCTTTAACACTAATCAGACAACCAAAACTATGGGCGACTAACCACACTTTATCGGCAGGGCAAGCATCAATGGTCTGTTGCAAGCGTTGCGTCCATGCCTCTAATTGAGTGTGATGCCAGTCATCTTGTTGCACTCTAACGGCATCACGGTCTTGCGTTTGCCACCATGACTGCCAGTGTTCGGGTTCACTGCCGTGTAAGCCTGCAACAATCAAGGTAGTGGTACGCATGATAAAATCCTCTTAGGTTAGGACTTACGCGGATTTGTTCTCTGAAGAATCGTTTATCACGATTTTCAGCTCACAAAACGCGCTAATTTCGGTGAAATGCGTAAGTCCTTGGGTCATGGTATTAAAACTTATGTTCAACACCCAAAGCCAAAGCTGTTTCTTCAACATCATTAGGTACAGGCACAAGCGCATCTTTTTTCACTTCTTCACGAGTGGTGTACCATGCAAAAGCGCGGGTTTTAGAGGTGATGTTATAGTCGGCACCCACACTAAACGCGGTTCTTTCGGTCAAACCACCCACAGCAATTTTGGCCTCATCATCGGCTTCGGCAGTGCTGTATTGCGCTTTTAACACCACATCACCTAGTTTGTAGGCCGCGCCCAATAAATAGGCTTTTTCACCATCTTTGCCGTTGACGTTTTCGTTGGTGCTGTAAATTGCGTTGACATTAAAATCGGCAATGTTATAAGCAACTGCTAAACGAATACCCTCGCCTTCGCGTGATGTTCCAAACAAAGCACTACGCCCAACAATACTTTTGTTGACACCCAAAGCACTATATAAACCAATGTCTTTATTGTCATAAACCACGGACAAAGACGTACCATTGGTAGCTTTAGCAGCCACATCTTGAGTTTGACTTAACAGGTTAAATTGTAAGCCTTTAAAAGACGGTGATTCATAGCCAACAGCGTTATTGGCACGGTCTTCGCCCGCAATGGTAAACTCAATATCGCCAATAAAATCGTTAAATAAATCAGTTTTGCCTTGTGCAGTTTTTAAATAAGTATCAAAACGACCTGCTTTGACTGTACCTAAGTCTTTATGCTTGATACCCACAAAACGGTTGCGTTGCTGTAAATCAGCATTTCCGCCTGTGCCATCACCACTACTATCAACACTCCACTCAATGCCATATACTGCACTTAAATTAACCGTTAACTCATCTTCACCACGCACCCCAAAACGCGAGGCATTGCTTTGTAAACGGGTATAATCTTCATCGACAGTAGCAGGATTTTGGTTATCTTTTTGATAACTTTCGGCAGAGATATTTAACTGACCATACACTTTGGGGGCAGCTTGCGCGCTCAAGGGTAATAACAAAGCGGCAGAAATAGACAAAGCAAGAGCGTGAAGCTTCATAGTGAACTCCTAGAAATAAAAACAAATGGTTTGTTGGTGACTTACAGCCAAAGGTGCAAGTCACTCTTTCAGAAAAAATTAACGTTTAGTATAGATTTGGTCAAAAATACCATCATCAGAGAAATGGGCAGCTTGTGCGGCTGACCAACCACCAAAGTCTTTGATAGTAAACAATTTCACAGGTGCAAATTGTTTGGCATATTTGGCAGCAATTTT